>ERZ791737.1093-NODE-1093-length-14829-cov-2.504873_pt1 | contig 14829 bp, 10 predicted proteins | sample MGYA00510042_ERZ791737 | MGnify/ENA primary metagenome ERZ791737 (study PRJEB30046, sample SAMN00791965) | human gut metagenome | study: EMG produced TPA metagenomics assembly of the A metagenome-wide association study of gut microbiota in type 2... | reverse complement strand
ATTATTTGTGATAATATAATAAACTGTATCTTAGACTTAAAATCGGGATACTATCCAATAAATTTCACATTATCATTGTATGTATTATAGCACGAATATATACAAAATGCAACCCCAATTTTTTGGAGAGAAATTTAGGATAAAAGGAAAAATACTTAAACTACTATTATGATGATGAGGTGATTTAAGAAAATGGTGCATGAAGTAGAAGTAGGAAAAAATGTGCGTCTAAGCTATTCAAAAATTAAAGAAGTTTTGGATATGCCTAATCTTATAGAGGTACAGAAAGACTCCTATAAGTGGTTTCTTGAAGAAGGTCTGAAGGAAATATTCCACGATATTTCTCCTATAACAGATCACGCCGGTAAGCTTGTACTTGAATTTTTTGATTACAGATTAGATTACAATTCAAAGTACAGCGTTGAAGAATGTAAGGAAAGGGATACAAAGTATGCCGCTCCTTTGAGAGTAAGCGTAAGACTTATCAACACTGAAACAGGCGAAATTAAGGAACAGGAAATATTTATGGGTGATTTCCCTCTAATGACAGAGCAGGGAACATTCGTTATTAACGGTGCTGAACGTGTAATTGTCAGCCAGCTTGTACGTTCACCGGGTATTTATTACGAATTTGAACGTGATAAGACAGGTAAACCGCTTTACAGTTCAACAGTTATTCCTTACAGAGGTGCATGGCTTGAATATGAAACAGATTCAAACGATGTTTTCTCGGTAAGAATAGACAGAACAAGAAAACTGCCGGTAACAGTTCTTTTAAGAGCAATGGGACTTGGTTCAAATGCCGAAATACTTGACGTATTCGGTGAGGATATAAGACTTCTTGCAACATTTGAAAAAGATACTACGGAATCAAGAGAAGAAGGACTTCTTGAAATTTATAAAAGACTTCGTCCGGGTGAACCTCTTAACGTAGAAAATGCAGAATCACTTATAATGAATATGTTCTTTGATCCGAGAAGATATGATCTTGCCAAGGTCGGAAGATATAAATTTAATAAAAAGCTTGCTATTTCGGCAAGAATTAAAGGCAGAACACTTGCAGAACCTGTTGCAGACCCGAGAACAGGCGAAATAATCGCTAATGAGGGTGATGCAATAAGTGCGGATTTGGCTATGCAAATCGAAAGAGCAGGTGTAAATCAGGTTGAATTGCTTGTTGAAGGTAAAAAGGTAAGAGTATTCTCTAACAATATGGTTTACCTTGACGAGTATGTTGACTTTGAAGTTGAAGATTTTCCTGTTAAAAAGGTTAGAAAAGCAATTATTGAAGAAATACTTGAAAATGCCGAAACAGAAGATGAAATTAAGGAACAGCTATGGGCAAGAATTGATGAACTTGCTCCTAAGCATATAATTATCGACGATATGTTTGCGTCTGTAAACTATTGTCTAAATCTTGCTAACGGCATAGGTAATGTGGATGATATCGACCACCTTGGAAACAGACGTGTTCGTTGTGTCGGTGAACTTCTTCAAAACCAATTCAGAATTGGTCTTGCTCGTATGGAAAGAACAGTAAGAGAAAGAATGTCAACACAGGAACTTGAAATTATAACACCTACATCATTAATTAATATAAGACCGATAATCGCGACAATAAACGAATTTTTCGGTTCATCACAGTTGTCACAGTTCATGGACCAGAACAACCCTCTTGCCGAACTTCGTCATAAGAGAAGAATTTCAGCACTTGGTCCGGGCGGTCTTTCAAGAGAAAGAGCCGGATTTGAAGTTCGTGATATTCACTATTCTCACTACGGCAGAATGTGTCCTATCGAAACTCCTGAAGGTCCTAACATCGGTTTGATTACATCACTTGCAACATTTGCAAAGATTAATCAATACGGATTTATTGAGGCACCTTACAGAAAAGTTGATAAGGAAACAGGTCGTGTAACAGATGAAATCGTTTATATGACAGCCGATACCGAAGATGAATTTGTAATCGCACAGGCGAACGAACCTCTTGATGAGGAAGGACGTTTTATAGATAAAAAGGTTTCTGCCCGTTACAGAGATGAAATCTTGGAAGTACCGGGTTCAAGAATTGACTATATGGATATTTCACCGAGACAGCTTGTATCGGTTGTTACGGCTTGTATCCCATTCCTTGAAAACGATGACGCTAACAGAGCACTTATGGGTTCTAACATGCAGTGTCAGGCAGTGCCTCTTTTGACAACGGATTCTCCTATCGTCGGTACAGGTATCGAACATAAGATAGCTAAAGACTCCGGTAGTGCCGTACTTACAAAGGAAGACGGTGTAGTTGAAAAAGTTGCCGCAGACCAAATCGTAATTAAGGGTGACAGCGGTATCAGACATACGCACAAACTTATTAAGTTTGCACGTTCAAACCAAAGCTGTTGTATCAACTACAGACCTATCGTTAAAGAGGGCGAAAGAGTTAAGAGAAACGACATAATCGCCGACGGTCCTGCTATGGATAACGGTGAACTTGCACTTGGTAAGAATATTCTTATCGGATTTATGACTTGGGAAGGTTATAACTACGAGGACGCTGTTCTTATCAGTGAAGAACTTGTTAAAAATGATGTGTTCACATCAATTCACGTTGAAGAATATGAATGTGAAGCACGTGATACAAAACTTGGCCCTGAAGAAATTACAAGAGATATTCCTAACGTATCGGAAGATACTCTAAAGGACCTTGACGAACAGGGTATTATCAGAATCGGTGCGGAAGTACACGCAGGTGATATTCTTGTCGGTAAAGTTACACCAAAGGGTGAAACAGAGCTTACAGCAGAAGAAAGACTTCTTCGTGCAATTTTCGGTGAAAAGGCAAGAGAAGTAAGAGATACATCACTTCGTGTTCCACACGGTGAACAGGGTATAATTATAGATGTTAAGAAGTTCACAAGAGAAAACGGCGATGAATTGTCACCGGGCGTAAATGAAGTTGTACGTTGTGTTATCGCTCAAAAGAGAAAGATTTCTGTCGGCGATAAGATGGCAGGCCGTCATGGTAATAAGGGTGTCGTTTCAAGAGTATTGCCGCAGGAAGATATGCCATTCCTTGAAGACGGTACACCACTACAAATCGTTCTTAACCCTTTGGGCGTGCCTTCTCGTATGAATATCGGTCAGGTGCTTGAAATGCACTTGGGTTACGCATACAGATGTCTAAGCTTAAAGACTCGTGAACAGCTTGAAAATACAATTATTGACGATAATTTCAGACAAAATATAATTGACGCTAAGTCAAAGGCAAGAGAAGGAAGATTTATTAAACTTGCAACTCCTGTATTTGACGGTGCACAGGACGAAGATATAAAACTTGCATTTAAAGAAGCAGGTTTAAGACCTGACTTTAAGTCAGTCGTATATGACGGACGTACGGGTGAAAAGTTTGATAACCCTGTTACAGTCGGCGTCATGTATTACTTGAAACTTCACCATCTTGTTGATGATAAGATTCACGCACGTTCAACAGGTCCTTACTCACTTGTTACTCAACAGCCTTTGGGCGGTAAAGCTCAGTTCGGCGGTCAGCGTTTCGGTGAAATGGAAGTTTGGGCTTTGGAGGCTTACGGTGCCGCTTATACATTGCAGGAAATATTGACAGTTAAATCTGACGATATTGTCGGTCGTGTTAAGACATATGAGGCAATTGTTAAGGGTGAAAATATTCCTAAGTCAGGTATTCCTGAATCATTTAAGGTACTTGTTAAGGAACTTCAGTCACTTGCACTTGATATTAAGATTCTTAATCATAATATGGAAGAAATCGACCTTGACGCATCATTTGAAGATGAGGACGAAGGTGTTGTAAGCGAAGAACTTGTACAAACAATGGAGGACAAGGACGGAATTACAGATACTTTTGATGAAGATGATCTTAATGATGCAAGTATGGTTTTGGATGATTCAGACGAAGATGATTTCGGCGATGATGATTCTGATGATATTGATTTCGGCGATGACGACGAAATATAATCATGACGTGTGAATAGACTATGGAGGTTTTTAGATGTTAGAATTTAACAGCTTTGAGGCAATTAAAATCGGTTTAGCTTCTCCCGAGACAATACTAAGTTGGTCACACGGTGAAGTTTTAAAGCCTGAAACCATAAACTACCGTACTCTTAAGCCTGAAAAGGACGGATTATTCTGTGAAAAGATTTTCGGTCCTACAAAGGATTGGGAGTGTCACTGTGGTAAATATAAGAAAATCAGATTTAAAGGAAAGGTCTGCGAACGCTGCGGAGTTGAAGTAACAAAAGCAAAAGTAAGACGTGAAAGAATGGGACATATTGCTCTTGCAACTCCTGTTTCACATATTTGGTATTTCAAAGGTGTTCCGTCATCAATGGGACTTATCATTGACCTTTCTCCAAGACAGCTTGAAAAGGTACTTTACTTTGCATCATATATTGTAACTGATCCGGGTACTTCAAACCTTATGCAAAATCAGATTCTTTCAGAGGCTGAATATCGTGAGGCATATGAAAAGTACGGCGATAAGTTCAAAGCAGGTATGGGTGCAGAGGCTATCAAGACTTTGCTTGAAAGAATTGATCTTGAAGAACTTTCAAGAGAATTAAAGGAAGAGCTTGATGCTACACAAGGACAAAAGAAAGCAAGAATTATTAAAAGACTTGAAATTGTAGAAGCATTCAGACTTTCGGGTAACAGACCTGAATGGATGATTATGACTGTTATTCCGGTAATTCCGCCGGAACTTAGACCTATGGTACAGCTTGACGGCGGACGTTTTGCAACGTCTGACCTTAACGACCTTTACAGACGAGTTATAAACAGAAACAATCGTTTAAAAAGACTTCTTGAACTTGGCGCTCCTGATATTATTATCAGAAACGAAAAACGTATGTTACAAGAGGCTGTTGACGCACTTATCAATAACGGTCGTCGCGGAAGAACTGTAACAGGACCGGGTAACAGACCGCTAAAATCACTTTCGGATATGCTTAAAGGTAAGCAGGGACGTTTCCGTCAAAACTTGCTTGGTAAGCGTGTTGACTACTCAGGTCGTAGCGTTATCGTTGTAGGTCCGGAAATGAAGATTTATCAGTGCGGTGTGCCAAAAGAAATGGCTATCGAATTGTTTAAGCCTTTCGTAATGAAAGAACTTGTATCTCGCGGACTTGCACATAATATAAAGAGTGCAAAGAGAATGGTTGAGAGAACAAAGCCGGAAGTTTGGGACGTTCTTGAGGACGTAATTAAGGAGCATCCTGTACTTCTAAACCGTGCGCCTACACTTCACAGACTTGGTATTCAAGCATTTGAGCCAAAACTTGTTGAAGGACGTGCTCTAAAACTTCATCCGCTTGTATGTACGGCTTATAACGCCGACTTCGACGGTGACCAGATGGCTATCCACGTTCCTCTTTCACCGGAGGCACAGGCCGAGGCACGTTTCCTAATGCTTTCAGCAAATAACTTGCTTAAACCGCAGGACGGACACCCTGTAACGGTTCCTACACAGGATATGATTTTGGGTTCTTACTACCTGACAATTCAAAAGGAACATTATGACAGAATTATTGATACAATTCTTGATGATGAACCGAAAATCAATGTATTAATCGAAAGACTTTCTGATATGGAACAGGAAGAAAACGTTGTTATATACAATGAAGAAGAACCAATCAAAAGCTTTACTGATGTAAGAGAGGCTCTTAAATATATGAGGGAGTTGCCGGAAGTTGCAATGAATGAAACAGAAATTCACGCGAATCCTGTAACTTTGGTATTACCAAATAAATCACTTCAAATTTCACTAAAGAAATTAATAGGTGAGGCTAAGAAACTTGTAATAAAGAAGTATACTACATTTGATGAGGCACTTCTTGCTTATTATAATCACGAAGTAACTCTACACGAAAGAATTCTTGTTGAAGTTACAAAGAAGATTAACGGAGTAGAAAAGTCAAAACTTATCGGTACAACTGTCGGTAGAATTATATTCAATAATAATATTCCTCAGCATATCGGTTATATTGACAGATCAAATCCTGAAAATGAATTTGACCTTGAAATCGACTTTGTTGTAGGTAAGAAACAGCTTGGTAAAATTATTGATAAGTGTATCAGAGTTTGCGGTACTTCAGAAACAGCCGAAGTGCTTGATAAGATTAAGGCCACAGGTTATAAGTATTCTACAAGAGGTGCTATAACTGTTGCCGTATCAGATATCGAAGTTCCTGAAAAGAAAAAAGTTATCCTTGCTGACGCTGAAAAGCAAGTCGAAGGAATTATGCAGAAGTATCAGATGGGTCTTCTTACAAATGAAGAACGTTATCAACAGACAATTAAAATTTGGGCAAAGGCTTCATCTGATGTCACAGACGCCATGATGGAACACCTTGGTGAGTTCAACCCAATCTTTATGATGGCTGACTCAGGTGCCCGTGGTAGCGTTAACCAAATTCGTCAGCTTGCAGCTATGCGTGGACTTATGGCGGATACACAGGGTAGAACAGTCGAAATTCCTATCCGTGCTAACTTCCGAGAAGGTCTTAACGTACTTGAATACTTCATTTCATCACACGGCGCGCGTAAAGGTCTTACAGATACAGCTCTTAGAACAGCCGACTCAGGTTACCTTACTCGTCGTCTTGTTGACGTATCACAGGACGTTATCGTTCGTGAAATCGACTGCGGTACTGATGAAGGTGAATGGGTAACTGAAATCACTGACGGTAAAGAAAGTATCGAACCGCTATATGACCGTATCGTCGGCCGTACAGCTATGCAGGATGTTATTCACCCTGAAACAGGTGAAGTTCTTGCAAAGAACGGCGAACTTATAACAGACGTACAGGCTAATAATATTGTTAATGCCGGTATCGAAAAAGTATATATCAGAAGCGTACTTACTTGTAAGTCAAAAATCGGTGTTTGTGCTAAATGTTACGGTACAAACCTTGCTACAGGTGAACTTGTTAATGTCGGTGAGGCAGTTGGTATTATTGCCGCACAGTCAATCGGTGAACCGGGTACACAGCTTACAATGCGTACTTTCCACGCCGGCGGTGTTGCGTCAGGCAGCGATATTACACAGGGTCTTCCTCGTGTCGAGGAACTTTTCGAGGCAAGACGTCCGAAGGGTCTTGCTATAATCTCAGAAATCGGCGGTACAATTACTGTAACAGAATCAAAGCGTAAGAGAGAAGTTACAGTTGCCAATGACCAGACAGGTGAAGCTAAGACTTACACAATTCCATACGGTTCAAGTATTAAAGTTCATGACGGTGACGTTATTGAGGCGGGTGACGAACTTACAATGGGTTCTGTAAACCCTAATGATATTCTTCATATCAGAGGTCCTCATGCCGTTCAGGTTTATATCGCGCGTGAAGTTCAGAGAACATACCGTATGCAGGGTGTTGACATCAACGATAAGCACGTCGAAGTTATCACACGTCAAATGCTGCGTAAGGTTAGAGTTGAAGAGGCAGGCGAAACTGATCTTCTTATCGGTTCACTTGTTGATAAGTTTGAACTTGAAGAGGCAAACGAGAGAGTTAAGGAAAAGGGCGGTACTGAATTTGCAACTGCATCTCCTGTACTTCTTGGTATTACTAAGGCTTCTCTTGCAACCGAATCATTCCTTTCAGCCGCATCATTCCAGGAAACTACAAAGGTTCTTACAGATGCAGCTATTAAGGGTAAGGTTGACCCGCTTCTTGGTCTAAAGGAAAATGTTATCATCGGTAAACTTATTCCTGCCGGTACAGGTATGAGTATGTATAAAGATATTAATATCACTATCGACGGCGAAGAAGTTGACAACGAAGAAATAGAATAAGATAATTATGAACTGCTGTGAATTTTCACAGCAGTTCATTTTGTTTAAAAAAATTATATATAAAACTGATATAAATAGGCTGCTTTTTGTGCAAAAGGAAGAATTAATCATTAAAATGATATAAATTTAACATATAGGCTTGTATATTTTATAAATTTGATGTAAAATATATATAAATGGGCATATACTATGCTCACTCAAAGATAAAAAAATATATATATTTTTTAGGAGGAATTTAAAATGGCAGTTAAAGTTGCGATTAACGGATTCGGACGTATTGGACGTCTTGCATTCAGACAGATGTTTGGCGCAGAGGGTTATGAAGTTGTTGCTATCAACGACCTTACAAGCCCAAAGATGCTTGCTCATCTACTAAAGTATGATTCATCACAAGGTAAGTATGAAAAAGCTGATACAGTTTCAGCAGGTGAAGATTCAATCACAGTTGATGGTAAGGAAATCAAAATCTACGCTTTCCCTGATGCAAATAATTGTCCATGGGGCGAACTTGACGTAGACGTAGTTCTTGAATGCTCAGGTTTCTATACATCAAAGGAAAAGGCTCAGGCTCATATCAATGCCGGTGCTAAGAAAGTTGTTATTTCTGCTCCTGCAGGCAACGACCTACCAACAATCGTTTACAACGTAAACCACGAAACACTAAAGAAGGGCGACAACATCATTTCAGCTGCTTCTTGTACAACAAACTGCTTGGCTCCTATGGCAGACGCACTTAACAAGTACGCTCCAATTCAGTCAGGTATCATGTGCACAATTCACGCTTACACAGGTGACCAAATGACTCTTGACGGTCCTCAAAGAAAGGGTGACCTAAGAAGATCAAGAGCTGCTGCTGTAAATATCGTTCCTAACTCAACAGGTGCTGCAAAGGCTATCGGTCTTGTTATTCCTGAACTAAACGGTAAGCTTATCGGTTCAGCTCAGAGAGTTCCAACTCCAACAGGTTCAACAACAATCCTTACAGCTGTTGTTAAGGGTGACGTTACAGTTGACGGTATCAACGCTGCTATGAAGGCTGCTTCAAACGAATCATTCGGTTACAACACAGATGAAATCGTTTCATCAGATATCGTTGGTATGAGATACGGTTCACTATTCGATTCAACACAAACAATGGTTGCTGAAATCGGTGACGGTCTTTACGAAGTACAAGTTGTTTCATGGTATGATAACGAAAACTCATACACATCACAGATGGTTAGAACAATTAAGTATTTCTCAGAAAATTGCTAATCACAATTTGAACTCTTTTAAACAACTGCCTTTATGGCAGTTGTTTTTTTTGTGTTTTTTTGTTGACACGGATTAAAATTTAATTTATACTATTGTTATAGTAAAAAAGAAAAAGGGGATAAGTATGAGATTGCCTGAAAAATTTGAGGACAGAATGAAAAAAATGCTCGGAGATGAGTATGATGATTTTATAAAATCAATGGACGAAACTCCGATATTTACGGGAATACGCATAAATACATCAAAAGTCGGTGCAAAAGACGCAGTAATCAAAGAATTTGGTGAACTTCAGAATGTACCTTGGTGCAGCGACGGATTTTATGCGGATAAGTCGAAAATTTCCGGTAATCACCCTTATCACCTTGCGGGACTTTTTTATTTTCAGGAGCCGTCCGCAATGTCAACCGTATCGGCTTTGAATATAGAAAGTGACGATTATGTACTTGATTTGTGTGCCGCACCCGGCGGTAAGGCTACTCAGGCAGGTGCTTTTATCGGCAAAAACGGATTGCTTGTAGCAAATGAAATTGTAAAAAATCGTGCAAATATATTGTCTGACAATATAGACAGATTTGGTTTGACTAATACAGTAGTCACAAATGAAACACCTCAAAAGCTGGCTGAAAAATATGTGCATTTTTTTGACAAGATTATAGTTGACGCACCGTGCAGCGGTGAGGGAATGTTCAGAAAAGAGCCGCAGGCAGTGGACGAATGGAGTGTTGAACATACGGTTTCGTGCGGCGTAAGACAGAAACATATACTTGATTGTGCAATGAAAATGCTTAAAGACGACGGATATATTGTGTATTCAACGTGCACGTTTGCGCCGGAGGAAAATGAGCAGGTGTGTGCGTATATGCTTGAAAATTATAATGTGGAACTTGTAGAACCGAATAATCTTGATATGCTGTCTAAAGGCAGAGGAGAGTGGTCAAATTCCAACTATGATATGAGCAAAACACGAAGAATTTTTCCACATAAAAATAACGGTGAGGGACATTTTGTGGCACTGTTTCACAGTTTGGACAATTACGAAAGTGAAGTAAGTAAGCCTAAAAAAACAAGTATGACGGATGCCGAAAAGGTGTACAGACAATTTGAAAAAGAGTTTTTGAATACAGAACTTGACGGTGAATTTTGTCTGTTCGGAGAACAGCTTTACTTGAAACCGAAATGTATTGACGTTGATAAAATTAAGGTTGTCAGAAACGGTCTTAATCTCGGAATATATCGTAAAAACAGATTTGAGCCGTCATATGCGTTGTGTTTGGCACTTAAAAAAGAAGATTTTAAGAATACCGTTGATTTTGAATGTGACAGTGAAGAACTTAAAAAGTATCTTATGGGTAATACAGTCGAATGTGATAAAAAAGGTTGGTGTGCAGTAACTGTAAACGGTTATTCGATAGGTTGGGGAAAAGCGTCAAACGGAATACTGAAAAATCATTTTCCTAAATATTTGAGATTGAAAAGATAGGGAGAAAAATTATGAATTTGTTTGAATCTGAACGTAAGGTTATGGATGTTTTATGGCGTGAGGGTAGTATAACTGCGGGTGAAGTTGCAAAAATTCTCAGTCTTGATATAGGTTGGAACAGAAATACTACATATACGGTAATAAATAAGTGTATAAAAAAGGGTTATATTTCTCGTGGCGAGGATAAATTTCTTTGTACACCTGTTATAACGAAAGATGAAGTAAAAAATGATGAATTGGAAGAATTGATGAAAAAATATTTTGATAATTCACCCGTAAAACTGTTTACTTCTGTTGTAAATTTGGCAGATAAACAGGAACTAAAGAAAATGAAGAAGATTATAAAAAATACCGCTAATCTTTAGATATTAGCGGTATTTTAATTTTTAGTCTTTTATTAATTGATAAAATTCATTACGCAATTCGTGGTCGGTGTCAAAAAGTCCACGAATGGCACTTGTGCGAGTTTTTGCACCACGAGCCTTAATGCCACGAGCGGTCATACAGCTATGCTCACCCTCAACAACAACGATTACGTCCTCAGTATCGCAAACCTTTTGAATAACTTCGGCAATATCCGAGCAGATACGTTCTTGAAGCTGAAGTCTTTTTGAAACCATATCGCATATGCGGGCAATCTTTGAAAGACCGATAACCTTGCCGTTCGGAATATATCCGACGTGGCAATGCATATTGTACATAAGTGCAAGGTGATGTTCACAGTGACTGAAAACTTCAATATCTTTAACTATTACAAGATCGTTTGAGTCAACCTCAAAGCACTTGTTAAACATTTCAGCGATTTCGTCATTGGTGTATCGCATACCCTCAAAAATTTCGTCATACATACGCGCAACGCGGTCGGGAGTATCCTTTAATCCCTCACGGTCGGGGTCGTCGCCAAGTTCTGTAAGAATTGTGCGTATAGCCTCTTTTATCTTTTCGTGATTAAATTCTTTTTTCATTTAAACACCTCTTTCTTCCGGATCCCAGATAACCTTGTGAAGTTGAATTTGAAATGTTGCGTCACAAAGCACAGGCTCTTTAAGCATTATATTTACAAGTTTTTGTGCGTCATACATTCCGTAAACCGCACCGAGATAAATATGCGGCATTTCGGTATAAACTTGTTTTAACTTCTTGACTATACCAATAGTCAAGTTCATATCTTCGTCAGAGCCTATAACGAATTTGATAACATCGCAAGGCCGTAGATTAATAAAATTATTCCAAATCATTTTGTCGGTCATACCGCTTGACGGAAGTTTGTAGTCGATTGTAAAAAATAAATTATCCGACTTCTGCACTTTGCCGAGAAAATCAACTATATCAACTGCGCCGTTTGTTTCAATATTAACGTCACAACCCAATTCGGTCAGCTTTGAAACAAGCTCCGCACTGTCGGTATGAACAAGAGGCTCACCACCTGTAAGCGTAACACGCTTGTAAGTCATATTAACCTTTGAAATAATTTCATCAACAGTCATTTCAGTATATTCACAGGGTGTTTCTTCACCGAACAGTGAATAAACCGTATCGCAGTACGAACAGCGTAGGTTACATCCTGCAAGACGTATAAATGTTGCACATTGTCCTGTTCGTATACCCTCACCGTCAATACTGTCAAAAATTTCGATTACTTTCATTTTGATTTTCCTTATAACAATTTTATTTTAACATCATCTTTGATGTAGCTTGCAATGTTGTCCTGACTTTCCTGTACGTCAACACGATAACAGAACGGTGCAAGCTCATCGCAAATATATTTCGCCAAGTTTTCGGCAGTAGGATTGAACGGTACAACTTCATTAATAACCTTGTGGTCAAACTTGTCTTGAATTTTGCGTTTGATGTGTGTAAAATCAAGAACCATACCGTTTTTGTCAAGAGTTTCACTTTGAAGATATACGTCAATTATCCAGTTATGACCGTGAAAATTCGTGCATTTTGAGTCGTAGTCAAGGTCTAACTTGTGTGCCGCACTTATTTCAAATCTTTTCTTTACTTCGTACATTTTTTCATCTCCATATATTGTTCGTAACCGCGTCTTCTGAGCGTGCATGACGGACAGTGTCCGCAGCCTTCGCCGAGTACGCCGTTATAACAAGTAAGTGTTTCGTTGTAAATAGTGTCAAGTACGTCCAAATCGTCAGCCATTTTCCAAGTTTCAGCCTTGTTCAGCCACATAAGCGGTGTGTGGATAACAAAATTGTAATCCATAGCAAGATTGACTGTAACATTAAGAGATTTAACGAAAATATCACGACAATCCGGATAACCCGAAAAATCTGTTTCGCATACGCCTGTTACAAGGTCTGTTATGCCGTGAGTTTTTGCATATATAGCGGCATAGCTTAAAAACAATAAGTTTCTGCCCTCAACAAATGTATTCGGCGGTGCACCCTCCGGCTTTGTTTCCTCAACGGGAATATCTTCACGCGTAAGTGAATTTGCGGAAAGCTGATTTATAATAGGTGTCGGAACGATTTCATAAGGAATACCGACTTTTTTACAAATCTTGTCTGCACATTCAAGCTCAAGCTTGTGACGCTGACCGTAGTCAAAACCTATTGCAGATACATTTTCTTTACCAAATTTGTCTATTGCCCAGAACAGACAAGTTGTACTGTCCTGACCGCCCGATAAAACAACAAGTGCTTTTCTGTTTTTCATTTTAAAGAATTTCCTTTCTTTTATTAGTAAATAGTTTAACATTTTCTAATCTTTTATTAGATGCTAAATAGTATTCTTTATCTATTTCTATACCTATAAATTTTCTATTTAATTCAAGAGCTGCTACACCAGTTGAACCTACACCCATAAACATATCTAAAACAATACTTTCGGGATTGCTTGCTATTTCAATAATGTGTTTTAAAATAGAAACAGGTTTTTGAGTGGGATGTTTTGGATTTTTTAATCTTTCTGATCCCATACATATAGGACTTTCAAAAAAGTTATGCATTTCAGATTGAGTAGAAAAATTCCAAGTATGTCCTTTATTCCACATACAAACTATGAGTTCACAACTATTTAAAAATGAGGATTTTCTAAAATTAGGTACAGGATTCGTTTTATGCCATACCATAAATTGAAATGTATCAAATTCAGAATCAAATGCTTGGTGCCATTTTCCTATGAGATTATAACTTGTAAATATAAATATATTTCCATTAGGAGATAATATTCTTTTAAATTCGTCTATAAAATCATTAGGATTTATATCTATTTGATCCCATTCAGCAACATCATTATTAATATCACTTCTCCAATCAAATTTCATATTACCCGTTGAATATTGTGCAATATTATATGGAGGATCACATAATATTAAATCAATACTTTTATCTGGAATGTTTTTTAACTCTTGTAGACAATCCCCATTAATGGTAAAAAAATCTTCTATTTTATTAACATCAATCATTATTATTAGTCCTTTTCAAAATATAAAGTTTTAATTCTATTTAAAGATTCTTTAATATAATTGGCACTTATTTTATATTGATCAATTATAATATCAAAACCTTTATCATCTTTACAAACAAAATTCCAATATTTTTTGCCAATAAGCAATTCTTCATCAGCAAAAAATTGTCGTACTCTTTCTTGTTTCCATGGATTATCTTCTCCATATTTATTATATGCTGTAGCTAAATAGATACTGATATCTTCATCATTAGTAAGAGAATTTTTTAATATAAAATATTCATTTAATAATGCTATTTTTTCTGCTTTTGATTTTTTATTATCTAAATCGCCACCTAATTTTAACTCTATTAAATAATGCTTTTTGTTTATTTCATCATAAAAATAGTTATCTGTTTCATGAGAAGTTAAGTAACTTGTAATGTTAGATGGTTTAAGACATGTAAAGTTTTTATATACATCAACACTTGGCTTACTATCATGCTTTTCATATGCAGTCATTAAATAATCTATATGCTGTGTTTGTTGAGGTAATAAAAAAGAAGAAATTTTTCCTCTAACTTCATAAGATAATTTGGCTATTGAATTTCCTATATTTTCTAATAAATTACCAAAAGAACTGTCAAATGAGCGAACAAATGCAGAATAGAATATTAGTTCATCACCTAATTCAGAAATAAAAACATTATTTTTCTTGGCATTAATAATTCCATCTTTATCATTAACTTCTGAGGTATGTCTTAATTCAAAACCATTAGCAAAATTTTTTATACTCGAATCGATAATTTCTCTTATAGCTTTTTCTTTTAATTTTTCCATTTTAATCCTCCATTTATTTCAAGCTGTCAAA
>ERZ791737.1085-NODE-1085-length-14979-cov-2.929308_pt1 | contig 14979 bp, 13 predicted proteins | sample MGYA00510042_ERZ791737 | MGnify/ENA primary metagenome ERZ791737 (study PRJEB30046, sample SAMN00791965) | human gut metagenome | study: EMG produced TPA metagenomics assembly of the A metagenome-wide association study of gut microbiota in type 2... | reverse complement strand
TGAAATTCGCAGTGTAGTTTTGTGCAATTTTTCAAATTTGCTCATTTATAGTTAACTAATAAGAAAATGACCTTACATTTACAGTAACAGAAATTTCTCTGTATACTTGATTTATCATAAAATAGTAACAGAAATTGCTGCTTACAAAAAGGTCACTATGTATAGAATAATCAAATTTTTACTGATTGTCTATAAAAACTTCTTCTCAACAATCAGTAAATCCCGCAATTCTCCTATTGATAGATTATCTCCGGTCTTAACAATTCCCATCATAAAGCATATGATATGCCTGCTCATAATTTCATGAATCCACAGAACAAAAAACTTCCTCTCACAACAACATCTCAAATTTTTAGCAGATACCTACGAAAACCTCTTTTATCAAATTGTGAAACCATTGCAGAATGCCGATCAACTATCACAGAAGACAGTATTTTTCAAGACAGAAATGATGTCTGGACATTATTTTACAATAGAAAAGAAGCTTAGATTTCGTCATCGAAGTGTAGAAGCTGATATATAGGGAATGGCTCCGCACATAAAACGAGGGTATCGCTCAATCATCTATTTCGATAATTTTGCGACACCCTCTTATCTTTCTCTAATTTTCATCCAGCTTCAATACGCTCATAAAGGCTTTCTGTGGAATCTCTACGTTTCCGACCTGGCGCATCCTCTTCTTTCCTTCTTTCTGTTTTTCCAACAGCTTTTTCTTACGGGAAATATCACCGCCATAGCACTTGGCAAGCACGTCTTTTCGCATTGCTCTGACGGTCTCTCTTGCGATGATCTTGCTTCCCACTGCTGCCTGGATCGGGATCTCAAAAAGCTGTCTTGGAATCTCTTCTTTGAGCTTCTCGCACATCTTTCTTCCACGCTCATATGCTGTTGCACTGTGTACAATAAAAGAAAGTGCATCCACTTCTTCTTTATTGATCAGAATATCCAGTTTTACCAGCTCTGACTGCTCGTATCCCAGCATTTCATAATCGAAAGATGCATATCCTCTGGAACGGGATTTCAACGCATCAAAGAAATCGTAAATAATCTCATTCAATGGCAGATGATAATGAATCACTGCACGCTTTTCTTCGATATACTCCATTTCCTGATATACCCCCCTGCGCTCCTGACACAGATCCATGATCGCACCGATAAACTCGGAAGTCACCATAATCTCTGCTTTCACCATCGGCTCTTCCATATATTCGATCTCTGCAGGATCCGGCATATTGGTTGGATTGGTCAGGTCGATCACTTCTCCGTTTGTCTTATGGATTTTATAGATAACACTTGGCGCAGTTGTCACAAGATCCAGATTATACTCTCTCTCCAGACGCTCCTGCACGATCTCCAGATGCAAAAGCCCAAGGAATCCACAGCGGAATCCAAACCCAAGAGCCACCGATGTCTCCGCTTCAAACTGCAGCGCCGCATCATTGAGCTGCAATTTTTCCAACGCATCTCTCAAATCCGGATATTTTGCTCCATCTGCCGGATACAATCCACAATACACCATTGGATTTACCTTTTTATACCCCGGAAGAGGTTCTGCACACGGCCGCGCCGCATCTGTGATCGTATCACCGACACGGGTGTCCTTTACATTTTTCAGACTGGCTGTGATATATCCAACCATTCCCGCGCTCAGCTCATCACACGGAATAAACTGTCCGGCTCCAAAATATCCAACCTCGACAACATCCGCCTGTGCTCCTGTTGCCATCATCCGGATCGTTGTTCCTTTTTTCACACTTCCCTCTTTGATCCGGCAGAATACGATGACACCTTTGTAAGCATCATAAACCGAATCGAAGATCAATGCTTTTAACGGCTCTTTCGGATCTCCTTCCGGTGCCGGAATCTTCTTCACGATCTGCTCCAGCACTTCTTCAATGTTGAGTCCGGTCTTTGCCGAGATCAACGGAGCATCATCCGCCTCGATTCCAATCACATCTTCAATCTCTTCTTTTACGCGATCCGGCTCTGCACTTGGCAGATCGATCTTGTTGATAACCGGAAACACATCCAGATCGTGATCCAGCGCAAGATACACATTCGCCAATGTCTGCGCTTCTACTCCCTGTGCTGCATCTACAACCAGGATTGCTCCGTCACAGGCTGCAAGACTTCTGGACACTTCATAGTTAAAATCCACATGTCCCGGTGTATCGATCAGGTTGAAGATATACTCTTCCCCGTCGTTTGCTTTGTATACGGTACGCACAGTCTGGGCTTTGATTGTGATTCCGCGCTCCCTCTCCAGTTCCATATTGTCCAGCACCTGCGACTGCATCTCACGACTTGTCAAAAGTCCGGTCTTTTCGATGATCCGGTCTGCAAGCGTAGATTTTCCATGGTCGATATGTGCAATGATGCAAAAATTTCGTATTTTATTCTGATCAATTGATGACACGTTCATTCCTCCAGTAACTCTGTCTTTTTCTATTTTCTTCTATGCTGAATGTTCTTCTGTTTTATGCAAAAATATACTATCATGCCTTTCCTGTTTTGACAAGAACATCTGTCATTTACGATGAGTATTTTACCAAAAACAACTCCACTGCCAGTGTATCTGTCAGCCTTCCTGTCTTCACACGCTCCTCCAGATCCGCACTCTCTTCCAACACGGCACGCAATTCTTCGCTCTTAAAATACCGGGTCTGCTCCATATATTTTCCCGCAGCAAACGGATGCAGCCCTGCTTTTGCTGCAATTTCTTTTTTCCCGTATCCTTTTTTCTGCAGTGACTGTACATGGAATAAAATCCGGTACTGCCTGACCAGCAAAAATAAAATTCTCATAGGAGGCTCTTTTAATGCCAGCAGTTCGTAATACAGATCCAGCGCTTTTCTCTGCTTTTTCTCTGCCACTGCATTGACCATCTCAAAAATATGATTTCCGATCTGGTTGATACAGACTGCATCGATGTCCTCCGGTGTGATCACGTCCCGATGCAGTGTATAGCAGAACAGTTTTTCCAGTTCGCCCTGGATATTCTGCATATCGGTTCCGACTTTTCCCAGAAAATATCCGACCGAAGCATCCGATATCTGTTTTCCCTCCCGCCTGACATTGCCAAGGATCCAACGCTTCAATGTAGATTCATCCTGAAACGGAAGTTCCACAATATGACCTTTTGCTTTCACCGCCTTATACAACTTGCTGCGCTTGTCCACTTCTTCTTCCACAAAAATAAAATAAGTAGTCTCCGGCATGGTCTTGATATACTCTGCCAGATCTGCACCCGAACTTTTAAACAGTCCGGTATTTTCAAATACGATCAACCTGCGTTCTGCAAAAAAAGGTAGCGTCTCTGCCAGATCAATGACTTCCCGGATCTCCACGCCTTTCCCTTCATAATAGGCGTAATTCATAGTATCTCCTTGCGGAAGCATGGCCTTGACAAAACGTTCCTTATATTGTTTCTTCAGATAGTTTTCCTCTCCATAAAGGAGATAAATCTGACTAAATTGTCCTGTTTTTAAATCTTCATTCAAACTTTTCATAATTTCTATTATATCGGAAACTTTTACTTTTTGCAAAATGTTTCTATCACAGCTTTTTCCCCTTTTATCTTTAAGGTGACTGCCCCGTACTCCTGCGTCCCATACAATTCGCATCCTTTTTCACTGAGTCTCTCTACAGTCTCCTTTGCCGGATGTCCGTACCGGTTGCCGATTCCCGATGAAATCCATGCATATTTCGGTGTCAGCTGCTGTAAAAATTCCGGCAGTGTCGAATTCTTAGAGCCGTGATGCGCGGCTTTCAGAATATCACACTTTGTTTTTCCATGTGCTCTCATCCACTCTGTGAGCTGCACTTCTCCCTCTCCTTCCACATCTCCGGTTAACAGCATCTCCAGATTTTTCCATTCCATCCACAACACCATAGACGCTGCATTTCCAGTCTCACCCTGATATTCCTGTGAAGGCGCCATACAAGTCAGACTCATCTCTCCCAGGCTCATCTGCTGACCTGCCTCCATTCCAAATACTTTCGTGCCATTTTCCTTTGCCGTTTTTCCCAGCTTTTTCAACGCATCATCATGAAGCCTTACCGGCGGCAGCACCAGATTTTTGATTCGTACTCCAAGGGTCTGATTCTGAAGGATTTCCTCGATTCCACTCATATGATCTGCATCGCCATGAGAAATAAAAACATAATCCAGCTCTTTTACTCCCTGAGATTCCAGAAACGGAACAATTCGATACTCCCCGACTTTAGAGATATCGCTGCTGCCTCCATCTACAAAACAGGTTCTCCCATTGGGTGTTCTCAGAAAAATTCCATCGCCCTGTCCCACATCCAGCATCGTCGCCTGAAACACCCCGTGGTGTTTCATCTGACCGCTTGCTGCCAGACAGATTCCGGCCGCTGCCAGCATTCCCCACGCAAAACAGGTTTTTCCTGTTTTCTCTTTTCGAAGCATCCAGTACAGACAGACCAGAAGCAATACTGCATAATACAGCACGATCCAGCTAACTTCCGGCTTTCCGGTAACAATTCTGGAAAACGGCAGTTTCATACTCAAATTGCAGCTCCATTCATACAGATTGAGAATTCCCCTGCATAAAAGAAATACAACACCTCCTGCCGGTTTGAAAAAAAGACACAGAAAAGAGCCCAGAAGTCCTGCGCCCAGAACGACAGACATCAGAGGAATGATAACCAGATTCAAAAGAAGGGAATACGGGGGAAATTCATAATAAAAAGAAAGCATGACCGGAAAAAGGACCAGATTGACAGCAAGACTTGCCTGAAAACTTTGCAAGATCTTTGACTCTGTTTTTCCCTGACTCATCATTAACGGATACACTGCCGCCATTCCAAGCACCGCTCCAAAAGAGAGCAGATATCCGGCATCTCGAAGGTACATCGGACTCTCCATCGCGATCAGTGCCGCTGCCACAGACAAACTGGTAGCCATGTCATACGCTCTGCCGCACAGATCTGCTCCTACCCGGATTCCAAACATAACAAATGCCCGGATTGCAGATACCCCGCCTCCGATCATTACGGTGTAGCCAAGTAAAAACAAAATTCCCAGCACTCCCGCCGGTTTCACAGGACATCCGCCCCTGCGCAGAAGCCCGTAAAATCCCATTCCGATAAATGACATATGAAGTCCTGATATCGCCAGAATATGGCCGATCCCACTTTTCTGATACAATGCTTTCATCTGGGCATCCAGTTCACTTTTCTCTCCCAGTAAGATCGCGCTCATGCTGTTTCCGTGACGTGCTCCCATCTGACTGACTAAAAGTCTCTTCCAGTTTCTTCTTAATTTTGCCAGCCATTCCCGGAATTTCCACGTTTCCTGATCTGTGATCCGGCAGTTTTTCGCCCATATACTTGCGTGAAGTCCCTGTTTTTCATAATAAAATTTCTGATCAAAATTCCCGGGATTTCTCGCCTCTTTAAAATACGAAAGTTCCCCCTGAATCTGTATTTGATTTCCAAGTTTGATTGTTTGAGTTTCTTTTTGATCCTGTTCGATATAAATTAGAAGCTCCGGCTCTTGCAGCACCTTTGCTTTGACTTGTTCTTTGAATTGCTTGTTGACAGATTGCCTGTCAGAATTGGTATTATTCTCTTTTTGCAGCACCTGGCAGTCTCTCAGATAAAATATCCTGTAATCAGGCTTTTCCTCCCACCGCTTCACCTGCCCTGTCACAGTCACCTGTGAAGCATCCGGGATGATCCGGCGCAGTGTACACGGATTTGAAATCGCGGATTCAAACCAGATGTTCACTGCTGCCAGCAGAATCAGAACTGCCACTGCCGCCGTACAAAGCGGTCGTTTTCTCAAAACTACTTCTTCTCCTCATTCCATCCCAGGTCAGCCTCCAATGGCTGACTCAAATCTACAGTCTGCATATATTTGACATCGTTTTCGCCGTTAATGGATATCTGCACTTTCCTGACTCCGGTTCCCTGTGTCAGTGAATTGACCAAAGAATAAATCGTCACCTGCGGTTTGACATCATAGGCACCTTTTAAAAAGGTCTTATCAAAATTCACATAACAGATTCCATCCTTTGTTGTCACACTCAGCAGGTTGGTATCCGGATTGATCGTTGCTTTTGCGGCCGACGTCTCCGGGCCTTTCATCAGCTTTTCCACGATCAGCTTCTCCCTGGAAATATTGCTGTTATAGCGGACTTCCATTGTCTGCTCCACCAAAGCATCTCCTGCTTCATTGGAAAAATATAAAGTGAGCGTCCCTGTCTGATACGAACTCGGCGAAGCGCCCTCGCTTTGCACAAAATCATCTTCATTGAGATATCCGAGTACCTGTCCCGAGCTGTCAGTCAGATCCGCGCCTTCCACTTTGATCCAGACACTGTTGATTCCCTCGATCCTGACTAAAGATTTTACCAGAGCCGCTCTCACCAGAGTCTCTTCCACGGTATCCATTTGTTTATATTTTGCATTAAAATCCAGATACAGGATTCCTCCCTCCAGTTCATAACGCTTCACTTTCACATCCTTCGGAATCGGCGGCGTATACTCAATCTCCTCAGACGGCTTTTTCAACTCTTTTATCATTGCTTTTGCCGCCTTGAGCGGATCCTTTTCTTTGCTCTCATAGGACACTTTCTGAAGCCCGGTCCTGTCACTGTTTAAACAATAAATATAAGAATCTCCTTTTTTTACCTCCGTACGTTTGGCACAGGAAACTGTCGTGCACGCAAGACAGATTCCCAGAAAGATGAGGAGAATTTTTCTGACTTTTTTCATCTGCTCCCCCTTATGCTGCATAGGTCAGAGGAATCCGGACGGTAAACGTGGTTCCCTCTCCCTTACTGCTGTAAACTTTGATCGATCCTCTGTGCATGATCACTGCATTACGGGCAATGGCAAGTCCCAGACCTGTTCCTCCGATTTCTCTCGAATGAGACTTGTCCACCCGGTAAAACCGCTCAAAAATATGTGCCTGATCCTCTTCCGGAATTCCAATGCCGGAGTCCATCACCTTCACATAAAAGTACTTGTGATCCGCATTCAGGGAAACTCTTACCCATCCTTCATCCCGGTTATATTTGATCGCATTCTCTACCAGATTGGAAATGGCGAGTGTCAGCTTCATCTCATCGATCTCCGCAGAAACGGGTCGGAAGCTTTCCAGTACCACCTCGATTTTTTTCTTATCGGCAATCGGCTTCAATCGTTTTAAGATTGCCTCCAGAAGCTCATTGATATTGATCTGTCTGATATTCAGTCCCTGTACTGTCTTGTCCATCTTGACCAGCGTCAGAAGATCACTGATAATGTCATTTTCCCGATCAATCTCCTTTGCGATATCTCCCATAAATTCCTGATACAGCTCAATCGGCACATTTTCCTGGGCAAGCAGGGAATCTGCCAGCACTTTCATGGATGTCAGCGGTGTCTTTAACTCATGAGAGACATTGGATACAAACTCCTCTCTGGAATCATTGAGCTGTTTTAATCTTCCCAGCATCTTGTTAAACGCATCAGACAGCTGCCCTGTCTCCGAAAATGTCCCTACATGCAGCCATTCACTTTCATACCCTTCTGTCACATTCTCAATAGACGCAGTGATCCTTCCAAGCGGACGTACAAACCATCCTGCCACAAGTATCCCAAGGGACAATACGACCAGAAAGACTACGATCAGAACTGCGCCGCCCTGTGCGCGCAGCATACGGGTCCCATCCAGGACCGTATCCATAGAAACACTGGCCAGCATCACTCCTGTCACTGCCTTTTCTTCCGAAATGACCGGTGCGGTTACCTCGACGTACCGGTTCTTTTTGTCATAGTAGCTCGTGCTCTTGCCCTGCCTGAGACAACGGATCACATTTTCAGATACCATCGTCTTTCCTTCATCCAGACCATACGTATCCTTGATCACATCCAGGTTCTGGTTGATGATCATCACGCGTCCGTTATAAATATTGGTCAGTTGGGTTAAATTTGCATCGATCACTTCTGAAGACGGGTTGGTCAGATACTGATAACTGTTCAGCTGATTGCTTAGAATAGTACATTGATTCTGAATTTCTGCTGTTCTGACCGAAATGGCACGCTGCTCAGATGTTTTCACTGTCCAGACATAAGAAGCCAGACATGGGATCAGCCCAAACACCACAAACAGCACGATCAGCCAGAACCGCATGCTTTTAAATATATGATTCTTTACTCTGATATGTAATTTATCCCTGGAAATAATAACCTACCCCCCATTTTGTGTGTACATACTTCGGCTCGCTCGGATTCAGCTCGATCTTCTCCCGAAGCCTTCTGATATGTACATCCACTGTTCTGGCATCCCCCGGATAATCCACACCCCATACAAGATCCAGCAGATTCTCACGGCTGTAGACTTTGTTCGGATTCATGGCAAGAAGCTCCAGCACATCATATTCTTTTGCTGTCAGATTGATCTCACGCTCTCCGATAAACACTCTTCTGCTCTCACAGTCGATCCGCATATTGCCTTTGACCAGAATCTTGGCAGTCTGCGCACTCTCCTCTTTTCTCGCAGTCCTTCTCATGATCGCTTTGATCCGGGCCTTGACTTCCAGAATATTGAACGGCTTCGTAATATAATCATCCGCTCCGTACTCCAGCCCGAGTATCTTGTCCATATCCTCACTTTTGGCAGTCAGCATGACGATCGGCATGTCGGAAAACTCACGGATGGCCTGACAAACCTGAAACCCATCCATCTTCGGGAGCATCACATCCAGCAGCACGAGGTCATACTCGCAGTTCTTTGCATACTGCAGTGCTTCCTCACCGTCATAGGCACAGTCCACCTCCATGTCGTCCTGTTCCAGACTGAACCGTATCCCTTTCACGATCAACTTTTCATCGTCAACTACTAAGATCTTCTTCTTGCTCATACTTTCTTCCTTCAACTTCCTGCTATACTGTAATATTATCTTTAATCTTATTATACAGACCTTCTTTGATTCCGCTGATCTGCATCAGCTCTTCTGTATTCTGGAACCTGCCGTTTTCTTCCCGATAGGCAATAATACTGTCCGCCCGGGACTCTCCTACACCGGACAACGTCATCAATTCTTCTTTTGTCGCCGTATTAAGATTGACTTTTCCATCCTGCGGCTTTGTTCCTTCTGCCGGACTTTCCCCCGGCTGTGCTGCTGCCTGTGTCTGCATCTCCTCTTTGGTGGGAATATAGATCTGCTCCCCATCCACAACAACCCTTGCCTGATTCACTGCATCCTGTGCAGCCTCGGCTGTCAGTCCGCCCGCCATGGCAATGACTTCATAAAGCCTGTCGTCACTGCCCACTTCATACACGCCGGGCTTTCCGACTGCTCCGCACAGATAGACAAAAATCTTTGTCTCTTTCTTCGGTTCTTTGTCTTCAACCTTCTTTTCTTCTGCAGAGGACTCTTCTTTCTCTTCCTGTGTCTCCTCCAGAGAAATCTCCTTAAGTTCTTCCCCCGACTCTTGCCCGCACCCGCTGATCAGGCACAACGCAGTCAAGATCATAACAACTGTATAATAAGCTTTCTTTTTCCATCTGTCCCTCATATTTCCTCACAATCTCAGACGCAAGGAATCCCCTTTTATATCGGACAGTAATATTGTAACGAAAAACGCTCAAAATTACAATAACATTTTTACAATCCTGTTACGCATTTATTACAATTCTGACGCTCTATTCCCACTGGAAGATTGCAATCCCGATCAGTGCCACGACAAGCCCTGCCAGCTTCCGGAATGCAAACGGCGATTTTTCCACACCAAACATCCCCAGAAGCTCGATCACATACGCCACGATCAGCTGGGAGATTACAATTAGAAGTGCAGCTTTTGCCGGTCCTAAGGATGCCATGCTCTTTACTACGGTCCAGGTAATCCCTGCTCCGATCACGCCTCCTAAGAGCATATATTTCGGTTCCACCTTCGCAAGTGCCGTCACATCCGCTCTTCCTGCCAGAAACCATACCGCCAGACATGCCAGAAAAGCACTTAACTGCACCCAGATATTGCTGACCCACAATCCGGTTGTCTTTGTTACCTGTGTATTAAATACACCCTGAACACTCATCAGCGCCCCGGAAAGAAGGGCAATTAAAAAACCAGTCATCGTTTTCTACCTCCTGAAATTTTTCTCAATTTCTTTTAGTATTTCCCGAATCCTGGTTTTTCATTTATCACTCTGTCAATGCTTTTGTCAATTTTGGGATCATTTCATCCACATGCTCTTTTTCAATGATAAGCGGAGGTACCAGACGCAGTACATTGCCCTGTGCCTGAATCACAAGAAGACCTTCCTCGATGGCGCGGTTATTTACCTGCGCGGCCGGTTTCTTTAACACAATGCCCTGCATCAGTCCGGTTCCTTTTCGTTCCAGCACGCCATCCACATGTTGTACCAGTTCTTCCAGACGCTCTGTCAGATATTCTGACACTTCATTGACATGCTCCACGATCTTTTCTTCCTCAAAAATGTCGATCACCGTCTTGACTGCCATACATGCCAGTGGGTTACCGCCATAAGTTGCCCCGTGATCTCCCGGCTTTAACGATGCCTGTGCCACTTTTTCTGTCATGGCAAAGGCTCCCACCGGAATACCGTTTCCAATTCCCTTTGCCATAGTCAGAATATCTGGTTTTACCCCGAATTTCTGCCATGCAAACATCGCGCCGGTTCTTCCCATTCCGCACTGCACTTCGTCACAGATCATCAGAATATCGTTCTCATCACAGATCTTACGGATTCCTTCCATGAATTCCTGTGTAGCAAGATTGATCCCGCCTTCCCCCTGTAATGGTTCTAAAATAATTGCGCAGGTCTGATCCAGCGCTTTCACACTGTCCAGATTATTGAATTCTGCAAAAGAAACTCCCGGGAGCATCGGTTCAAAAGGTTCTCTATACGCAGTATGTCCAGTCACGGAAACGGCGCCGAAGCTGCGCCCGTGGAACGAATTTTCCATGGCGATAAACTGATATCTGCCCGATTTTTTATTATACGCATATCGTCTTGCCGCTTTTAAAGCCCCCTCATTTGCCTCAGACCCGCTGTTCGTAAAAAATACCCGGTCCATCCCCGAAATCCGGTTCAGTTTTTGTGCTGCCTCTCCACAATTGGTATGATAATACAGGTTGGACGTATGATACAGCTGATCGATCTGGAATTTTAATGCCGCATTCAGCTTCTGATTTCCGTATCCCAGTCCCGACACTGCAAATCCGGCTGCAAAATCCAGATATTTTTTCCCGTTCGTGTCATACAGATAAACACCTTCTCCCCTCTCCAGCGCAATTGGAAACCGATTGTATACGTGTATTAGATTTTCTTCTGCTGCTTTGATCTTCTCATTCACCATCATAATACCTGCTTTCTTCTTCATGTAAAATTGCCGTACCGATTCCTTTGTTTGTAAAGAATTCCAGAAGCAGACAGTGCGGGATCCGCCCATCTAAAATATGCACTCTGGAAACGCCGTTTTCAATGGCATCAATACAATTATTCAGCTTCGGAAGCATTCCTCCTCCGATATAGCCCTCTTCGATCAGCTGTTTTGCTTCTTTTACCAGAAGCTCGGAGATGAGAGTAGCAGGATCCTTCGGATCTTTATATACTCCCTCAATATCTGTCAGAAATGCCAGTTTTTCTGCCTTCATGGCTCTTGCAATGGCACAGGCAGCATCATCTGCGTTGATATTATATGTATGGAATTCATCATCCATTCCTACCGGACACACGACCGGAAGAAAATCCTTCTCCAGAAGATCATACAAAATCTGTGCATCTACTTTTTTGATCTCCCCGACAAATCCGATATCTTCTCCGTTGGAATATTTCTTTTCCACATTCAGAAGTCCACCGTCCTTCCCGCTGATTCCGATGGCACGTACTCCCTGTCCTTCCAGAAGCTGTACCAGGCTTTTGTTCACTTTTCCAAGTACCATTTCCGCCACTTCCATGGTCTCTTCATCGGTCACCCGAAGTCCGTTGATAAACTGCGGTTCTTTGCCGATCTTTCCGACCCATTTACTGATTTCTTTTCCGCCTCCGTGCACAATGATCGGTTTAAAGCCGACCAGCTTTAATAAGGTAACGTCCTCGATTACTTTCTGCTTTAACGCCTCGTCTGTCATGGCGCTGCCGCCGTATTTTACAACGACGATCTTTCGGTTAAACCGTTGGATATACGGCAGTGCTTCGATCAGTACTTTCGCCTTCTCCAGATATTGATTCATATTTTCATTCATATTCTCACTCCTCCTGCCTGTCTTTTTCACTGAATATACATTGTACTAGCTGCGGTAATCCGCATTGATATCGATATAGCCGTGGGTAAGATCACATCCCCATGCGGTCGCTGTTTCCTCTCCCTGTCCGAGATCTGCAATGGCAGTCACCTCCGGCATGGATAAAATCTCTGTGGCCTTTTCTTCACTGTAATCCAGCGCGACTCCGTTTTCGATGATCTTTAACTCTCCGGCGCTGCTTTTGAAATACAGATCCACTTTCTCCGGATCAAATTCGGCACCGGAATAGCCCATAGCGCATAAGATCCGCCCCCAGTTTGCATCATGACCGGCGATCGCCGCTTTGGTCAGATTGGAGCAGACCACGGATTTTGCCAGTGTTTTCGCCTGTTCTTTCGTATCTGCGCCTTTTACTGTCACCTCGAACAATGCTGTGGCGCCTTCTCCGTCTCCCGCCATTTTCTTTGCCAGTGTCTCGTTGACCTCATGCAGCGCTTCTGCAAACTCTTTTGTGCCCTCTTTGATCTTTGGATTTTCTGCCATTCCGTTCGCCAGAAGAAGTACTGTGTCATTCGTTGAAGTATCTCCGTCCACAGAGATCATATTGTACGTCTCTTCTACATCTGCGCGAAGCGCTGCTTTGAGCGCTTTTCTGGAAATTACCGCATCTGTCGTAAGAAAGGCCAGCATGGTACACATATTCGGATGGATCATACCAGACCCTTTGGCCATCCCGCCAATGGTAACTATCTTCCCTCCAATCTCCACAGTCACTGCCACTTCTTTTTCCTTGGTATCTGTAGTCATGATCGCTTTTGCCGCCGCATTTGCCGCCACTGCGCCCGACTGTTTTTCTTTTGCCAGAATCTGAATACCCTTTTTTAATTTTTCGATCGGCATCTGCATCCCGATCACCCCTGTAGAGCCGATTAAAACGCCGTCTGCCGGAATCTTAAGAGCCTCTGCTGCCGCTTTTGCAGTCTCCAGACAGCAGCGCATCCCCTCTTCTCCTGTACACGCATTTGCAATTCCAGAATTGATGATTACTGCCTGAGACTTGATCTTAGATTCCACAATCTGCCGGTCCCACTTCACCGGAGCCGCTTTTACTACATTGGTCGTAAAGGTTCCTGCCACTTTGCACGGTTTTACACTGTATACAAGTGCCATATCTGTTCTGTTTTCATACTTGATCCCTGCCGCTGCTGCCGCTGCCTCAAATCCTTTTGCTGCCGTAACTCCACCTGTTATTTTCTTCATCGTACATGCCTCCTCATTTACTGCGCATTAAATGCTGTGATATTTTCTGTATTCAACACAAAATCATAATAGTTCAAATCCTGCCGCTCATTCCATCCGATGGTATTCCAAAATGCATTTCCGATATCATTTTTCGTAAATGCAATCAGGGATACATTGCTGATTCCTTCTTCTTTTAAAGCCTCCATGGACTGTACGACCATTGCTTTCCCGATTCCACGTCTGCGGTACGCTTCATCCACACAGACGTGATACAGACAGCCTCGTCTTCCGTCATGCCCGCACAAGATCGCACCTACGATCTTTCCGTCTTCTGTCGCCACGACACTGGTTGTCGGATTTCGTTTTAAAAATTTTTCCACACCGTCCCTGGAATCATCGATACTTCGCAATCCAAAACCATGTATCTTCTTCCAGAGCGCATATACCTGTTCATAATCTTCAATTGTCATTGTCCGAATCATCTTCTCACCTCTGCCTATGGAATCTTTACGGAAACATCGGAATCAGTTCCAGACCTTCCTGTTCCTTGTATCCAAACAGAAGGTTCATATTCTGTACCGCCTGCCCTGCTGCTCCTTTTACCAGGTTGTCGATGGCTCCCATCAGAATTATGCGGTTGGTACGCGGATCGATCTGAAAACCAATGTCTGCATAGTTACTTCCTTCCACCCATTTTGTCTCCGGGCAGACTCCGTCATCCAGAATCCGGATAAACGGCTCTTTTCCATAATAAGTTTCATAAATCTCCCGGATTTCCGCCTTGGTGACTTCCTTTTTCAACGATGCATATTCCGTCACCAGAATTCCCCGGTTCATCGGAACCAGATGCGGTGTGAAGCTCAATTTCACGGTCTCATTCGCCGCATACCCGAGCTGTTCTTCAATCTCCGGGGTATGTCTGTGACTTCCAACTGCATATGCTTTGATATTTTCATTCACTTCGCAGTACAGATTTGCCACTTTTGCACCCCGCCCGGCTCCTGACGTTCCGGATTTTGCATCAATAATCAGTGTGTTCATATCGATCAGACCTTCTTTTGCCAGAGGGTAGGCTGTGAGAATGGAGCAGGTTGTGTAACATCCCGGATTGGCTACCAATCTTGCATTTTTGATCTTTTCCCGGTTGATCTCACAAAGTCCGTACACCGCCTCTTCGATAAACTGAGGACTTTTATGCTCTATTTTGTACCACTCTTCATAGACAGACACGTCTTTGATCCGAAAATCTGCACTCAGATCGATCACTTTTGTCTTTCACAGAATCTCTTCATTGATCAGAGATGCGCACAGCCCCTGCGGGGTTGCCGTAAAAATCACATCCACCTGATCTGCCAGCGCGTCCATGTTATCATCCATACACTTCGCATCCACGATTTGAAAAAGATTGCGGTATACATCTGCATAATTTTGATCGATATAGCTTCTGGAACCGTACCATTTGATCTCTGTCTCTTTATGTCCTGTCAGAATACGGACCAGTTCTCCTCC
>ERZ791737.1079-NODE-1079-length-15107-cov-18.279033_pt1 | contig 15107 bp, 13 predicted proteins | sample MGYA00510042_ERZ791737 | MGnify/ENA primary metagenome ERZ791737 (study PRJEB30046, sample SAMN00791965) | human gut metagenome | study: EMG produced TPA metagenomics assembly of the A metagenome-wide association study of gut microbiota in type 2... | reverse complement strand
CAATCTTACTCTCCCCATAAGGTCCAACCGGTGTCGGTATCACCTCCTCCGTCAGTACATCCCCCACTACACTATCTGCCGCTGCCTTCACAGAACTAAAGAAAATAAACTTCTTCGCAGATGATTCCAAAAAGAAATCAAAGATCTTTCGTGTTAAGCCAGTATTGATATCAAAATAAGCCTGAGCAGCAGACTGGTTCTTCGTATCATGTGCCTTGCCTGCCAAATGAATAATAGCATCAAACTTCGGAAGATTCTGCACCGGAAAAGAAGCAGGCTCAATATCCTTCCAAGAAAAAGTCTGTATCACACCCACCTTTTCAGGCGCAACAATATCCAGCCCATAAAGGCTATGATGTGCCTTTAAGGCAACCACAAGATTGGAGCCCACAAAACCATGAACTCCGGTAATAAGTATATTCATAAAGATTTAACCAAGTCTACATATTGTTTAGTCACCACATCCTTGGCATATAACCGTTCAATCACATTTACACCATTCCGGCCCAAAGAAACCAATTCATCTTTTGAAACCTCATTCAACCAATTCACCATTTCTCCCACTTTCTCTGCTATATCCTTTTCTGTTATCAACTTTGCACAGTTATATTCCTGCAAAAAGTTAACTATAGGAGTATCTTTTCCCGAACAAACCAACAAAGGTTTGCCACAGGCCATAATGGTATAAACCTTAGAAGGAAATCCTTGCATTTCCATTTCAGGATTCATAAAAATGAATTGAATATCCGAATAGGCAAGAATGGACGGCATCAAATCTCTGGACTGATAGGGCAAAATATGTATGCTACCCAATCCCAACTCACAAACCCTTTTTTCCAGAAGAGGTTTCATAACCCCTTCACCGATGATAAAATATTCAATAGGACATCCACGAGTCTTTTCCGCTAAATAGATCAAAGGCTCCCAGTCTTGTGCAAAGCCTATGTTTCCGGCATAAAGCAATTTCAAGGAAGTCGTTGCAGGAAAAAGATTAGCATCCAAGAACTTCGTGTTTCCTTTTCGAGGATTATATAATTCTGTGTCTACGAAGTTAGGTATTATATGGAGTTTGGATTTATCCTTAAACCTTCCGACTATTGTATTATAGAAGACTTGATCTATCGTCGTAACAGCTGTTGAATGATTATAAACATACCGTTCCATTTTACGCAATAAGGATATAATAAAACCGTCTTTCCGTTTCAGTATATCCGGATATATCTCCTGAACATTATATATAGTCTTACAACCCTTGATTTTTGCCAACCAAAGGTTGATCACACCGATAGTCAATGGAGGAGAAGGTGACAGGATGACACCTATATTTTTCAGAGATAACCCTACTAAAAAAGATACTATATGCCAATACAAAAATCCCAGTACCCGAAGAAAAGTATTTTTAAACTTTTTCTGCGGCACATGAACAACTCTAATGCCTTGAAAACAGCTTTCCTTACAAATCCCCCAGATTTTCCATTTCAGCGGTTGTGCTGACAACTGCGATTCTACTACATTGTAATGAGGTGTGGTAGTTAGTACTATTACTTCATAACTACTCTCTTTGAACTTCAACGCAATATCATCATAAAGATATGCTGTTGAAACCCCATCAGGGCTAAAAATCAAGCTATGTATCAAGATTCTCTTAGGCATATCCTATAACTTCCTCCAAACCATCTTATTTACCACCCCCGTATAGCTTTGTATCAACTTCACAACCTTAGTCGATACATTCTCATCCGTGTAGTTGGGAACCGGAATGCCATTATCACCGTTATTGTTCATTTCCACAGCTGTATCGACTGCCTGCAACAAAGATCTTTCATCAATGCCTGCCAAAATAAAACAACCCTTATCCAATGCTTCCGGACGTTCCGTGCTAGTACGAATGCATACGGCAGGGAATGAATAACCTACCGAAGTAAAGAAACTACTCTCTTCAGGCAATGTACCGCTGTCACTTACAACGGCATAAGCGTTCATTTGCAAACAGTTGTAATCGTGAAAGCCCAAAGGTTCATGACGGATAACCCGTTTGTCTAATTGAAAACAGCTTGTTTCCAGGCGGTTCCTACTACGGGGATGGCAACTATACAGTATAGGCATGTCATATCTCTCAGCCAAGGTATTAATGGCCTTGAACAATGAAAGGAAATTCTTTTCAGTATCTATATTTTCCTCCCGATGCGCGGAAAGCAAGATATAACGTCCTTTCTGCAGATTCAATCTTGCGTGAATATCCGAAGCCATTATCTCAGCTAAATTCTCATGCAGCACTTCAGCCATCGGGGAACCCGTTACATAAGTACGTTCTTTGGCAACACCCGAAGCGTTCAGATATCTACGGGCATGTTCCGAATAGCAAAGGTTCACATCAGAAATTATATCCACTATCCTGCGGTTGGTTTCTTCCGGCAGGCATTCATCAAAACAGCGGTTACCAGCCTCCATGTGGAAAATAGGAATATGAAGCCGTTTGGCACCTATCACGCTCAGACAAGAATTGGTATCACCAAGCACCAACACTGCATCAGGATTTGTCTCCGCCATCAATTTATAGCTGGCATTGATAATATTTCCCATCGTGGCACCGAGATCATCACCTACGGCGTTCATATAAACATCAGGATCTTTCAGCTTCAAGTCACGAAAGAAAATCCCGTTCAGGTTATAATCATAATTCTGGCCTGTATGGGCAAGTATACAGTCAAAATACTTGCGACATTTATTAATCACGGCAGCCAGGCGAATAATCTCCGGACGGGTACCCACGATTATCAAAAGTTTCAATTTGCCGTTCTCCTGAAACTTTATATCAGAATAATCCAATCGAATCTCCATTTTCTATTTTTCTTCTTTTGTTCTTATGTCTTCAAACCTCTTCAAAATATGTATCCGGCCTATCCGGGTCAAAACACTCGTTACACCACATGAACGTCACCAGATCTTCCGTTTCAGAGAGATTGATGATATTATGCGTATATCCGGGAATCATTTCCACCACTTCCATCTTTTCGCCACAAACTTCAAAGTCAACAACCTCTTCAGTGCCGATCTTGCGGAGTTGAATCAAACCATGGCCGCTTACTACTACAAACTTTTCATTTTTAGTATGATGCCAGTGCTGGCCTTTGGTAATGCCCGGCTTGGAAATATTTACTGAAAACTGACCACGGTCTGTAGTACGTATTATTTCTGTAAAACTTCCACGACCATCCACATTCATCTTCAAAGGATAGACAAACTTTTCCTTGGGCAGATAGGACAGATAGGTGGAATAAAGTTTCTTAGTAAAGGCATTACTCAAATCTGGTACGGACAAAGTAACGGGCATCGCCTTGAATGAATAAATCAAGTCAACGATTTCTCCCAAGGTGACAGCATGCACAGTAGGAACTTCACAATAATTCCTTACGCTATGTTCCTTGCCAGCCAATGCAGCAATCAGCTCATCCACTACATCATCTATATACACCAGGCTCATCATAACCGAAGGGTCATTTACCTGGATAGGCAAATCGTGGGCAATGTTATGGCAGAACGTAGCTACCGCACTGTTATAGTTGGGACGACACCATTTACCGAAGACATTCGGAAAACGATAAACCAGTACCTTTGCACCCGTTTCCCTGCTGTAATCAAACATCAACTCTTCGCCTGCACGCTTCGATTCACCGTAGGGGTTATCCAATGTAGCTTGTATAGAGGAGGAGATCATTACCGGACACGTATTTCCATATTTCTTCAAGGTAGCAAGAAGTGTGGAAGCAAAGCCGAAATTACCTTGCATAAACTCTGTCTGCTCTTTGGGACGGTTTACACCAGCCAGGTTAAAAACAAAATCTGCTTGTTTACAATAAACATCCAGCTCCGAAGGATCACTGTCTACATCATATGCATAGATTGTCAACTCAGCTCCTGATAGCCCATAGTTCCTTGCTTTCCCGCTTTGAATATTATGCAATTGGGATACAAGATTCCGGCCGATAAACCCTTTGGCACCGGTTATTAAAACTTTCATAAAGACAAATGGGTTATTTATTCACTCTTGATCTCTGTACTTTTCGCTTTCTCCTCCAATCCAAGATCTTCACGGATAAAACGAAGTTTCAAGAGAAGCTTTTTCATACCTTCTACATCCAGACGGGCAGTGTTATGACTGTGGTAGTCTTCTATTTTAGCGACATCCTCATTACCCTCCGTAAAGAACTTATCATAATTCAGATCGCGGGTATCACAAGGGATACGGTAATATTCACCCATATCAATGGCTTTAGCCATTTCTTCACGAGTCACCAGTGTCTCGTACAGTTTCTCACCATGGCGGGTACCGATAGTCTTTACTTCCGTCTCACCATATTCTTGGTTTATCTGTGCGTAAGTTTCTTTTAGAGCTTGAGCCAATACATCCAGCGTGGCGGCAGGAGCTTTCTGCACGAACAAGTCCCCGTTATGACCATGTTCAAATGCGTAGATTACCAAATCTACGGCATCATCCAAGGTCATCATGAAACGGGTCATGTTGGGATCCGTTATCGTAACGGGCTTACCATTCTTTATCTGCTCCACCCAAAGGGGAATTACCGAACCACGGCTTGCCATCACATTACCGTAACGGGTACAACAAATAGTAGTTCCAACTCCATCGCCGAGAGCACGTCCTTTGGCTATTGCAACCTTCTCCATCATCGCTTTGCTAATACCCATGGCATTGATGGGATAGGCAGCTTTGTCGGTAGAAAGTACGACTACATTTTTTACGCCATGGGCTATGGCCGATTCCAATACGTTATCTGTACCGATTACATTGGTCTGTACAGCCTGCAAGGGAAAGAATTCACAACTAGGCACTTGCTTCAAGGCAGCAGCGGAAAAAACGTAATCCACTCCCACCATTGCACTATCAATAGATTGACGGTCACGCACATTGCCGATGTAAAATTTCACTTTAGGATTTTGCAGGTGATGACGCATGTCATCTTGCTTCTTTTCATCACGGCTAAATATGCGGATTTCCTTGATATCAGAATCAAGAAAACGACGCAATACAGCATTACCGAAGGAACCTGTTCCACCGGTAATTAATAAAACTTTATCTTTAAAAATGGACATAATAATATTTTATAATTATAAAATCTATAAAATGGAAAAAGTACAACTTTAAGCTAATTATTCTTTTTAGCTAAATCCACACTACTATAAATAATATATTAGAGAGTATATTTCAACACATCAATCTGATTTTCATAAGCATACTGCCTTGCTGTTTCAAGCCCTAATTTTCTCATTCTATATAGTTCACACTCATCAATAGTAACTAATTCCTTAAATACAGAGATCAAGGACGAGATGCTATGAGGATTAAATAAAACTCCGTTCTTCCTATTATTAATTATATACGGAATGCTCCCTACAGATGTTGACAGGACCAAACAACCACTAGCCATTGCCTCTAAAATAACTTGAGGTAATCCTTCACTGTAACTAGGTAAAATAAAAATGTCATTAGCACGATATATATTCAATAATTCCTCTCCGTAAGTCTTATAACCAACCAAAGTAACCTTATTATCAAGATTTATTCTTTTTACTAAATTTATCATTTCTTTTTTGTATGTTCCATCACCAACTATAGTTAAATGATAGTTAAAATAGTCTTGTTCCGATAAAGCAATAATCAATTCATATAATCCTTTATTTATTTCTATCCGTCCAACAAATAATAAATTTACAGTATTATTAAAGCTTAAATTACCTATTCTCGAAAGAGGAACAATATCATTGATTTTATATCTAGAACTTATAAATATTGAACATTTAGAAGTAAAGTTGCAATACCTTTTAGCTATACTAGGTCCAAGAGCTAGAATTGTTAAATCATTTTTTTGAGTCAACATCTCAACTGAATGCTCTAAGTAATTCGCAACACAAGTAGCCAAAATTTTCTTTATTCCATTAAATCGCTGAGGAATAACAGCTCTTGTATCTTGTCTAACAAGGAGTCTCATTGGTTTTTCATATTTTTGTGCGATATGAATTAAGTCTATACTAATCGGAGATGGAGTCATTATCAATAAACAGTCTGAACTTTCCACAAACTCCTCCAATATTTTTTTATTAAAATATCTATATATCAAATATTTACAGCACAAACACACCAAATTTCGATAGGTAGACACTTTGTAAAACTTATCATATTTCACAATTTTATAGCTATATAAAGAAGCTTCTATGTCATCTGTAATACGACCCAGAAAAGATAAATTATATTCAAAGGATAATTGATTTAGTAGTAATGTGTATATATCACTACAATATAAATCGCCATTCTTAAATTGGTAATTGGCTTCTAAGTATACGCCAAGCTTCATAGTAGTAATTAAAACTAAATATTTATAGTCTTCCGTCTATCAAACCTTTATCACAAAAACCTTTTACATCAAATATAACATGCTTACTTTTAACTATCTCTTTTACATTTATTTTTTTAAAACAATCATGAGCTACAGCGAAAATAACCGTATCAAAATTTTGTGTGGACAATTGAGACTCTATGTTTAAGTTATACTCTCGATTAACAATTTCAACGTTTGCCCAAGGATCATAAACAGTTATATTCAGATTGTATTCTTTCAAAGCTCTATAGATATCTATCACTTTCGTATTACGAACATCTGGACAATTTTCCTTGAAAGTAAACCCAAGTATCAGTATACTGGAATTTAAAACTTGAAGTCCTTTTTTCAGCATCAACTTCACCACTTGATTAGCAACATATTCTCCCATGCCATCATTCATTCTTCTACCTGCCAAAATTATCTCAGGATTATAGCCATAGTTCTGTGCACACTGAGCCAAATAGTAAGGATCTACACCGATACAATGTCCACCAACCAATCCCGGTTTAAAAGGGAGAAAGTTCCACTTGGTACTTGCAGCCTCCAGTACATCCTGGGTATCAATATTCATACGAGTAAATATTTTAGATAGTTCATTAACAAAAGCAATATTTATATCCCGCTGTGAATTTTCAATAACCTTCGCTGCTTCTGCCACTTTCATTGTAGGTGCTAAATGTGTACCTGCTGTTATTACAGAAGCATAAATCTCATTCACTTTCTTACCTATTTCGGGAGTAGAGCCAGAAGTTACTTTCTTGATTCTCTCCACTGTATGCTGCTTATCACCCGGATTTATGCGTTCAGGAGAATAGCCAGCAAAAAAGTCTATATTGAATTTTAGGCCTGAAACTTTTTCTACTACAGGAATGCATTCATCCTCTGTTACACCCGGATATACAGTCGATTCATACACCACAATATCGCCTTTGGTTATCACTTTTCCTACAGTAGTACTTGCACTATACAAAGGAGTTAAATCTGGATTATGATTACCATCTACAGGAGTAGGAACAGCTATAATATAAAAATTGCAGTTACAAATATCTTCAATATTAGTTGTACATTTAAACCCATTTGCAATTGCAGATTGTAACAATTCATCTGATACTTCAAGTGTGGTATCATGGCCTGCCATCAAAGTATCCACTCGCGTCTTATTCATATCAAAACCTACTGTTTCATACTTAGTAGAGAATAAACGAGCCAAAGGAAGCCCTACGTAACCAAGACCGATTACGGCTATTTTTACTGTATCCATAAATTTTCTATATTTATATAAAAATTATAATGATTCAAAAGCCAACATCTTTATCTCTTGAAAAGTAAAAATGTAAAAATGTTCATATAAGTGAATTATTAAACTAAAATACTGTGAAATTCAGTTCTAAATACTAACAGTATTAAATTATATTCATAGGATTTAGACTAAACACTTAACAACTGTACAAACTCATTTTGATATGAAATTATGTCAAATTTTTCACCGCAAATCATTTTTGCATTATGACTCATTTCTTGGATTTCCTGTGGTGTAAGTTTTAATGCCCTTCTCAAAGTATAAGCAACATCTGATTCTTTCAACGATTTTACAATAAAAGAATTCTTTCCATCAATTAGAAAATCACCTAAATCCGATGATATATTACAAATAATAGGAGTCCCGCAGAAAAACGATTCTATAGATTTCGTAGGAAATCCAGCCTTTGCATATCGTGCATCAGAATCACGTAGAAAAACAGAAAAATTCGATTGGGCAATGATATTCAATGTTTCTTCTCGCTTCCTCTTTCCCATTATCAATAACACAGACGATACTTTCGAATAAACTTTATCCGCAACTAACGCTCTCAAAGCTCTATCATCAACCCCAACAATTACAACCCGAATTTGGGATAGCTCAAAGTCATCCAATAAAAATAATCCATTCAAAAAAGCATCTAGGTAGTCCTTTTTTCCTGGACTACCTGCATATACTATTTGTAATTTACCATCATATTTTTTTATGCATGACGGTGCTTCTTTCATATTAAAAAATATAGGGATACGAACTGTGAAAAAACCTCTTTTGGAAAACGAAGTATATAAATAATGACTTATCGAAATTATACGGGTTCTTTTCATTAAAAAATACTTATTCTCAAGATTCTTTAAAATATATTGAAACGAAAATATTCCTAATTTAAATTGTTTAGAAGAATACCATTCAACAACATCTTTTACCAATAATATCTTATAAAAGGAGCAATAGATTTGTAAACCCAATAAGACATCAGGAAAACTAGTTCCTAAAATGATACTATCAACAGACATCTTGTTTTTGATATTTCTTAGCATTTTCATCACTCGAAAAAGAAATAGAAAATAAGTTGAGTATTTATTGGCACTCCTTAACGTGTAATATTTGATCCCTTTATACAAGAGTTCATTGAAAGGTGTACCTTCATTGCCAAGTCCTATTACAATAACTCGATATCCTAAAGTCTGAAGAGAAAGAGCCATATTATAAAAACGAACAGAACCAGCATCACCTTCTGGAAATTTATACTGAGAGATTAATAATATTGTCTTCATGTTCTGCCTTTGCTCAGTAATCTATTCATTCTGCTTTTCATCGTTTTTACAAAACTATCATTTGAACCTACAAAAAAAATCATTTTTGCAATAACATTTAATTTTGCTTTCATCCTATAAATTAGTGGGAGTGTTATAATATTAGATATTTTAGATTCAAATGCCCTATCAATCATTACAACTTTGGGATGCTTTAGTGGAAACTCCATTGGTATGGTTTTCAACTCACAAAAGCGCTTTGTCATAATATTATCTAATGAAATTCCCCCATGAACAGAATTTAAATCTACTCCTATATTCCTAATTTGATTATACTTAGGAACTATGCCATATAATCCATGTACTCTGATAGAAAAAGCCATCTGAGCATCCCATGAATTAAAACGCTGTCCTCTTCTCAATCGATCAAGCTCCATATCCCATCTCTTAATATCTTGCTTTAATAAAACTTTGTTATCATATTTACTCTCTATCTCTTTACGGATATACTTATCTGCCCACAATTCTAAAAAACCATCATAATATTTATTAAATTTATCACTCCATGAAGCCCAACCACAAGGCAACATATTATGTGTAAAAAGATAACTACTCCCATCTTTTGGCTCATAGTTTATCAAATAATTTGTACCACAAATCCATAATATTCTACTATCGTCCTTATATTTATCCAAGAGTTCCTCACAAAATTGAAAAAATGAAATTTCAGGCAAATTATCATCTTCTAAAAAAATAGCCATAGGCTCTTGGCTAAATACCCATTTTGCTCCTAATGCTATGCGATTATACACACCTTCATTTTTATCTGCATAATTCTTCACAACAGTACAAGGCCAAGTTATAATATCTTCAACTTGCCTTCTACAATCTGCAACAATTTCCTTTTCTTTCTCAGAGCGTCCACCATCGCTTATTAAATATATTTTTTTAGGAGCAACTGATGATAGTTGACTTATTATTTTCTTTGTTTTCTCTATTCTTAAAAAGAAAAAAACAACAATAGGAACATCACTTCTCATTATATTCTTTTCAATAATTTATATTTTAACTCAAATTCCATACAGATATTTCTCAGCAAGAGTCCAATAGAAACAATTATAATAACTAAACATTCTGATAGAAGACTACTAAATGTATAAACTGTATATAGCGACAATAAAGATAAAAGAATTCCATACGTTGCTTGTCCTCTAAACAATGAAGCTGCATTAAGAAAGACAGATACTTGTGTATTCCATACATACAAGCCGACAAATAAAAGACAAGAAATTATCAATTCCATTGGTGGTATAATTTCCATATTTGTCCACCACAAAATAAAAGGTCTAGAAAATATCCCAGCTAAAACTAATATTATAATAAGCGAAGAGAATACAGCAACTCTCATTTTCCTCAATGTGCGCTTTATCCATTCTCTCTCTTTCTTAGCATATGCATCTGTTACTGCAGGCCAAAACGGCAATATGACCAAAGTATAAAATAATACAGCCACATTTAAAACGCGCATTATAACAGAATATGCAGCAACCTGATTTAATCCAAAATTAAAGGAAATCAACAGAGGAGTCAGTTGGGAAACTAAAAAAATAGAAATACCAGCACCAAGTCCTACTATACCAACTTTAAATATTTGCGTTAATTCATGAATATCGAATAAAGCCAAATCTAAAGTTAACGAATATCTTTTACAACAAAAAAAGATAGAGATAATTAAACAAATGTAAGGAGTACCATTAAAAACAAATACAAGTTGAGCTAATGACGCATTACTACATGTTCCCCAATATAAAAAAAATAGAGATAAAAGACGCGAAAACACATTAATATACCGATAAATATAACCTTCCTGAAAAGCATCAAATGTTCGTTGTATTATTCCCGCAATCACCCCCAATCCTATTATTAAACATACTGATATTATAGTTGGGGTTATATCACTGTCAATAGAAGAGTCATTGTACTTTATCCAATTGACAACAGAAGGGGCTATATAATTAACAAGAAAAAGAACTATACAAAAAAGAATTATGGCCATAAATATTGACATATATAATGATGATACAAAAATAGATTGAATTCTTATTCTTTCATTATTGGCAATACATATAGAAATACGATTTTGCATTCCTATCCCTAACCCAAAATCAGAAAAGGAAAGAAAAGAAAAAGCAGCAGCAAATGCTGCCCATAATCCATAACGTTCAACACCTACTGCGTTGATAAGAAGAGGTACACTTATAAAAGATGTCAGAATATTCACAAATTGGACTAAAAGCGAAACAATAGATGTTTTTATAGCTTTAGCATATCTAATATCATTCCAATTTGATAGCTTTATAAAGTTTCTCATTTCAAGGAAATATCAGATTATACTTAAATAGAGAATAGATCGTATCATCCAAATAAAGTATATAAAATCTCACAAAAGAGATGACATATAACAACAACAATAATTTATACTGCCATCTATATTCTTGACTCTTCAGATATTGCATATTATTTAGCATATATATAATATTTATAATAGCAATATGCCGAAAGACCCTTACTGTAATAGCCACAAAGGCATAAGATATAATTAGCAACAGTAATAGTACATTTATATTTAAAATATATGTATCAATATTGCTATGATTTAAATGCAAACGTCCTTTTATTGAATAAAAACACAAAATTGAATATACATTTATAATTTGAAAAAAAGAATTAATAACGAAGACTCCTGGTGTACTCGTATAATAATCTAATCTATCTGTTCCAAGCACACTCCCTATTTGCCCAACAAAACTTCTTCCAAATAGGAAAAAAAACATAGTAAATACTACAATTAAAATTATTGTTTTATTAACAGATAGTGGTTTTAATATAAATGCCAAAAACATTATTGCATAAAATATAGAACTACTATGAATGAAAGAAGCCAAAATTACAGCAAATAAAAATTTTATATATTTATATTTTGAGTTTATAAATACACTATACAAACCTTGAAGAAAAATAGAAATGGCCAAAAAATTCCTGAACAGCACATAATCTAGTGGAAAAAAAAACCAAAAGAAACAGATTGTAAACAGAGCGGGTGTAGAGGAAAATTTCAATATAAACCGCAACCATAATATTAAAATAGCTAAAGATATTATTATATAAAATTCCTGAAAAGTAAAGCCCAGTAAATTGAACCATAAAATAATAGCTCTAAACCCTACCTCATATTGACTTATATCCAAATTGAATATTGGATTATTATACATTGTTTCATATGCATCATAATCTCCATTGTAATAGTTCCAACCGAATAGGAGCCACATAAAACAAAAAAACAATATTGTTACAGCTTTAGAACGCTTAAAAAGAAGTGCAGAGACCGTCAACGCAAAAGCTATCGCACATTCAAATATCATTCTTACGTTTTTTAGTTTTCCTATTCTGCAAAATCATTTGTTTCACTCATAATATTGTAAACACATCAGTGCCACCACTATTCATTTTTTATTAATCCTCACACAATTTTAATTAATAAAACATCAACATACTGCTGACGGGAAAGGTTATAAGAGAATAGATTAAACAACATAAAGCTAATTACTATAAATACTCTTTATAATATATTCTTATAAATTTCGCCAATACCAATTACAAGCTTCTTTTAGCCCCTGACGTATAGAATATTGAGGATTATACTGCAAAAGCTTTCTTGCTTTGTCTATGCAGGCTAAAGAATGAGGAATATCACCAATTCTGTTGGGACCATGCAAAACTTCTACATTTGCTATTTCCGAATCAAACTCGCCCAAGTACTCTTTCAAATAATTGACCAGTTGATTCAGAGTAGTATGTTCTCCAAAAGCTGTATTATACACTTGATTGACAGCCTCTTGATTTGTAGTAGTCATAGCCAGTATATTCATTTGAATTACATTGTCTATGTAAGTAAAATCGCGACTATACTCTCCATCACCATTGATCACCAGACTTTCATGTAGCATTAATTTCTTCACAAACAATGGTATAACAGCAGCATAAGCACCAAATGGGTTCTGACGACGACCGAAAACATTAAAGTAGCGTAATCCTATGCACTCAATACCATAAGTACGAGAAAAAACATCTGCATAAAGTTCATTTACATATTTAGTTACAGCATAAGGAGACAATGGTTTGCCTATTATATTTTCTACTTTCGGGAGTGATTCACTATCACCATACGTAGATGAACTTGCTGCATATATAAAGCGTTTTACTCCTGCATCGCGAGCCGCAATTATCATATTTAAAAATCCACCGATGTTCACGTCATTTGTCGTTATCGGATCGTTTATAGACCGTGGAACAGATCCCAAAGCAGCTTCATGCAATACATAATTAACCCCTTTTACTGCTTTTTGGCAGTCAGCAAGATGGCGAATATCTCCAACTATTAATTTAAACGTATTTGGATATTGATTAAACAAAAATAGAATATTCTCAATCTTCCCCGTTGAAAAGTTATCTAGACAGATTACATTATAATTATGGGCAAGTAAAGACTCGCAGAGGTTAGAGCCGATAAAACCAGCTCCGCCAGTTACTAAAACAGTTTGCATATAATTATTAGATTTTGATCATGAATTTACAAATGTATTATAATAAGTAGATAAAAAGACGGAGCTATTTTTTTACTATTTTGTAAGTATACTTATAGTTTATAGTATTTTCCAGTTCTTCAACAGCTTCCATCTGTTCCGAAGTCAGTGCCGCCTTATCCCATGTATCAATAATAGAATAAGCTTGATCTGCTAATTCTTTCTCATAAACTGCTTCATGGCAGTATGTTAGAAGCTGAACCTTCAAAAGCGAAGGAGATAATTTATCCAGCACTTCCCAGCACCTATCCAGTACCCCTTGAATATGTTCTTGCTTATCCCCATTATCATAAGCTGTCGCATTATAGGCCATTAAAAGAGAAAGGCAGAGCTTTGCTTCCTCTTCAGGAGTAGCCCCACAGCAAGAATACAATTCATTGGCCAACTGATAAACTTCACGATTCAAGCGAGTAAAGTCATCGCTATAAATAGGTTTCCCATCCGTACCCAAGTAAAGAAGTTCATGGGCAAGGGCATACAAAGTTGAAACGTTGTCGTTCATTTATGATTGATTTTTAATTATTGTTCAATTGGTTCTATGAGGGAAGAATGTATAAAAGTAGTAGCAACAGCCATGACGCCTTCTATATTTACTACTACCCGCCGGTCATGGCGAATACGTACAAACTCACCTTCCACTCCTTCGAAGATACCACCGGTGATACGGACTTTTGTTCCTTTGGTTATATTGAGTTCGGTAGGTTCAAGATAGAGAACTGCCTGATCGTAAGTTCCTGAAACAGCAATGAAGCTACGCATTTGGGAATCCGGGATAATAATGGGTTGATGAGTTTCACGATCCATAATATAACGAATCGGAATATTCATTCCAGGTTTATTCTTAATCTCATCAATACACTCACGGGTGGAACGAACAAATACTAAATTGTGAATGGCAGGAACCAGTTTTCGCATGCGACGCTCGTTTTTCATAATGTATTCGTAGCGCATGGGAAGATAGTTCTCAATGCCTTCCGCATCCAGATATTCCTTGAAAACAAGCTCACGACTATAGGTAACACGCACTGCATACCAGTGCATTGCTATATTTTCGTTCACAAAAATATGTTATTGGGGGACACCGGAGTAGCGAAGTACCTCCCGGTCAAATTATGTAATGCGTTTATTATTAATGCTTTTGGTGCATCCATCTTATTTCAGAACCCTCCACCATCTCGGAAGGAAGGCGACGAAATAGTTATTTTTCAGTTATCTTGCGATAAACTATTATAAACGAAGCGATTATTAGCAAAAAATGGCTTTTAAACGTTCGTTTAATGGACACTCTTTTTCACCTACTCCAATATCACGCAATTTCCACTGAAGCAGATGTTAAATATCGGAGTCTTGTACACTCTTAATTAATTGATAAATAACAATATATGCTTTTAACAGAAAAAGATTTGCATTTTATTTCTTGGAATATTTTGTAATTTCATTTCTTGCTCTTACCTTTGCGTCCATTAAACGAACGTTTAAAGAACGCTTTTTCATCCTTGATTTTCAGGCAATT
>ERZ791737.1078-NODE-1078-length-15119-cov-19.787108_pt1 | contig 15119 bp, 14 predicted proteins | sample MGYA00510042_ERZ791737 | MGnify/ENA primary metagenome ERZ791737 (study PRJEB30046, sample SAMN00791965) | human gut metagenome | study: EMG produced TPA metagenomics assembly of the A metagenome-wide association study of gut microbiota in type 2... | reverse complement strand
GCACCTCCCCTTTCAGGCGGAGGAATTTGAGATACTCCGTAAATTCCCATTTATCAAAGCCCCTCAACCTCCTTCAACCACATCTCCGATGAAGCATCGCTCGGCATTCTCCAATCACCGCGCGGACTGATGGAAATACTTCCCACCTTCGGCCCGTCGGGCAGACAAGAACGCTTGAACTGCTGGTTGAAAAAGCGGCGGCAGAACGTCTGCAACCATTTCTTGATAGTCTCCTCGTCATAAGTCCCCTTGAAAGTGCGTGCCGCCAGGAAGAAGATTTTGGAAGGACGGAAACCGCAACGCAGGAAATAATAAAGGAAAAAGTCATGAAGTTCGTACGGACCAACCAGGTCTTCCGTAATCTGCCGGATATTCCCGTCTTCATCTGCCGGAATAAGTTCCGGGCTGATAGGCGTATCTACAATATCGAGCAACGTAGCACGCGAAGCATCGTCCACATTATTCTCTGCCACCCACTTGACAAGATGTTTCACCAGTGTCTTAGGAATACTGCCGTTCACACCGTACATAGACATGTGGTCACCATTATAAGTAGCCCATCCCAATGCAAGTTCCGAAAGATCACCCGTACCGATAACCATGCCCCACGTCTGATTGGCAATATCCATCAGAATCTGAGTACGCTCGCGCGCCTGCGAATTCTCATAAACAACATCGTGCACATTGATGTCATGGTCTATATCTTTGAAATGCTGAATACACGCCTCCTTGATACTGACCTCACGAACAGTCACTCCAAGAGAATTCATCAAGTCGATGGCATTGGTATGAGTACGGTCGGTCGTTCCAAAGCCCGGCATCGTTACACCGATAATGCCTTTGCGCGACCAGCCCAATTTATCGAAAGTCTTTACGCACACAAGCAGCGCCAACGTAGAGTCCAGTCCGCCGGAAATGCCGACCACTGCACTCTTGGCCTGCGTATGCACCAGGCGCTGCGCCAGGCCGGACACTTGAATGGAGAATATTTCCTCGCACCGCTCATCCAGCATAGGTCCTTGCGGTACAAACGGATGCGGCTCAAAGCTACGGGTCAGGTTCAAGTCCTTGCTATTGACATATTCCGTCGAGATGCGTACCGGAAGCTCCGACGCACAATTTGCCCGGCATGCGGCGAATGTAGTATTCACCCGGCGCTCCGTACGCAGATGTTCCACGTCTATCTCACTGATCACCACCTGTTCTTCAAAAGAGAAACGCTCACTTGCTGCCAGCAACGTACCGTTCTCATAAATCAATCCGTTACCTGCAAACACCACATCCGTAGTCGATTCGCCAAAGCCGCACGAGCTGAAAACATATCCCGCAATGCAGCGTGCCGATTGCTGACTGATGAGCGAACGTAAATAACTGTGCTTCCCGATACCTTCATTATCGGCCGAAAGATTGAACAGAATCTCCGCCCCCTGCAAGGCAAGTGCAGAACTCGGAGGAATAGGCGCCCACAAATCCTCGCATATCTCTATGCCGAACGTAGTATCTGCCGTCTCGAAAAGCAAGTTCCTTCCCATCGGAATAATCTGCCCACAAAGGCGCACACTGTTTTCAGACACCTCGCAAGCGGAAGTGAACCAACGCTTCTCATAAAACTCCTTGTAATTGGGAAGATAGGTCTTAGGAACCACACCCAGCACTTTTCCCTTCTGAATGACAACTGCCGTGTTCAGCAAAGAACCGTTCAAGGCAACGGGCATACCCAATATCGAGATGATGTCCAACTGGCGTGTATTATTCAGGATTTGTATCAATCCCATTTCCGCCTCCTCAAGCAGGAGTTGCTGGGCAAAAAGATCGCCACATGTATATCCGGTGATGCACAACTCTGGAAAGGCAATAACCTGTACACCTTTTCCGTCGGCTATAATAATCTCTTTTTCAATTTGTCCGGCATTGAACTTACAGTCCGCCACCTTGACACGGGGCACAGCCGCCGCTACTTTTACATATCCGTAATTCATAAGGATGTTACTTATTTATTCGCCACAAAAATACGGTAATTTATCTACAAACACAAAATTATCAGTTGTTTCACTTTGCCGTTCACCGAATTACTCGTAATTTAGCGCTCATTTAACGAAAACCGGTGTCTATTATCATGAGGATACATCCATCATTTAAGTGCATATCATTCTTTCTACTATTCTTGGCCACCTTTTTATCTGCCTCAGCCGGAGAGACAGATAAAGATTATATATTGCTACTCAACTCTATCAATAAAGAAGAAGCCTGGACCAAAAGTTTCAGTGATGAGTTGCACCGTCGCATCAGTAAGCAAGAGATGGTCTTAAAAGAATTTTTCTTGTCAATACCGTTGCTAAATGATGAAGAGGAAGTAAAGCAGTTGCAAGAAAAGGTTTTGCAAACATTCCCCGATCCGCCCAAAGCAGTAGTGATTATAGGCGATCCCGGTTGGATGGTCAGCGCCCCCCTCTTCTGCGGTCCGTGGAAAGACATTCCCGTTGTACTATGCTACTCACGCAAAAAAGTACCCGCCGACCTGCAAACTTTATTGTCCAAAGCCATACTGACTGAGGAAAACAGCATTCCCATCGAGGAATTCAATAAGAAATATAACATTACAGTCTTAGAACAGCCCTATTTTATATCAGAAACCCTGCACCTGATCAAACAGTTGCAGCCGGATATTACACGGATTGCCTTTATCTCAGACCACCGGTACATCAGCGTCGTCACACGTCAGATGGTCCGGCAAACCATGCAGGCAGAATTCCCGGATATGAAACTCGAACAGCTGTCATCGGACATACTAAATACCGAACAACTGCTGGACACACTGAAAACTTACGGCAAAACCGCCGGAATCATCTACTACTCCTGGTTTCAGCAATACGGAAAAAGAGAGAATTATTACCTGTCCGACCATCTGAAGAAAATACTCCCTACATTCCTCGAAGTACCGATATTCACCATAGCAGATCTGAACTTGCAGGAAAATCTGTTTGCAGGAGGACATTATATCTCCATTTCAGATTTTACAGATACCACAATGTCCGTCATCAATCGTATCCTGGATGGAGAACCGGCATCCTCCATCCCCTATCAAGACGGCGGCACACCTCATACCTATCTTAATTATGCAGACTTGAAATGGTATAATATCCCGGAGAAACTGTACCCCGACAAAGCCATCTACTACCACAAGCCCCCTACATTCTACCAGCAATACAGGGTCTACATCTGGCTGACAGGCTTTTTCATCCTGCTGTCCATCGTGTTATATTCCGTATACCACGCCCGTTCACTGAAAGTTAAAAGGGAACTTATCAAGGCCAAAGAACATGCCGAAGAAGCAGACCGGCTAAAATCAGCCTTCCTTGCCAATATGAGCCACGAGATACGTACACCACTCAATGCCATTGTCGGCTTCTCCAGCATCCTCGCCGAAACTGCCGATACACCGGAAAACCGCGAGTACATAAAAATCATCGAGAACAACAATTACCTGCTGTTGCAACTCATCAACGATATCCTCGATTTATCAAAAATAGAAGCCGGACTGCTGGAATTCTCATATAGTAATGTAGATATCAACCACTGCCTCGAAGAACTGAGAGAAGCCTTCCACCTGCGGATGCCGGAAAATGTGGAATGTATACTGGCGCCCTCCCTTGACAAGTGCCTCCTCCATACGGAGAAAAACCGGGTCATGCAGATACTTGGCAACTACATCTCCAACGCCATAAAATATACTGCGGAAGGCAGCATCACCATCGGCTACTATCCTCCCAAAGACGGAAAGCTCCGCCTCTTTATCCGCGATACCGGATGCGGTATTGCTCCCGAAAAGCACCAGCAAATCTTTGAACGCTTTGTCAAGCTGGACAGCTTCAGGCAAGGCACCGGACTGGGATTATCCATCTGCCGCATGATTGCAGAAAAGATGGGGGCAACCGTCGGCATCTGTTCCGAAGTAGGGAAAGGCTCAGAGTTCTGGCTGGAAATTCCTGTTCACCCCGCAGACAAGCTTGCCTAAGTATTTTTAAGAAACCAATAAAAAAATGATGGAAATCTTTTGGAGAATGAAAAGAAGTCTCTATCTTTGCAAGTGAATTAAAAATGTAATTATTACAAGTTTGAAAATTGAGATGATATGGATGTAGTAAAACGATTGCAAGAGCACAACATTAAGCCATCAATGCAACGCATGGCGATTATGGACTATCTGATAAAGCATCGTACGCATCCCACAGTGGATGAAATTTACACAGCATTGGCTCCCTCTATACCTACATTGTCGAAGACAACGGTATACAACACACTAAAATTGCTGAGTGAACAAGGTGCTGCACAGACACTGACCATTGATGAACGAAATACATGTTATGACGCAGATACCAGCCCGCACGGTCACTTTCTGTGCAAGAGTTGCGGAAAGATTTATGACCTGGAATGCGATGACAACGTAAAGAAAGTAGTAGACATGGATTTGGATGGACACGACGTACAAGAAGTCCACTACTATTACAAAGGAATCTGCAAACACTGTATTGAGAAAAAGAACGCGTAAAGACAAAGAATGATTAATTCAACTGATATAAAGAATAACTAATTCAACTGATTTAAAATCTGAAAGAAAATGAAGAAATTTAGATGTACTGTCTGCGGTTACGTATACGAAGGTGACGCAGCTCCCGAGAAATGTCCATTGTGTAAGGCTCCTGCCAGCAAGTTCGTTGAAGTAGAAGAAGCTAAGGCTGACGGTCCGTTGGTTTTCGCTGACGAGCATGTTATCGGCGTAGCCAAAGGTTGCGACGACGAAATGATTAAAGACCTGAACAACCACTTCATGGGCGAATGTACAGAAGTTGGTATGTACTTGGCTATGAGCCGCCAGGCCGACCGCGAAGGTTATCCCGAAGTTGCGGAAGCTTTCAAGCGTTACGCTTGGGAAGAAGCAGAACACGCTTCCAAGTTTGCCGAACTGCTGGGCGACTGTGTATGGGATACCAAAACAAACCTCGAAAAGAGAATGAACGCTGAATCCGGCGCATGCGAAGACAAGAAGCGCATTGCTACCCGTGCCAAAGCGTTGAACCTGGATGCTATCCACGATACCGTTCACGAAATGGCTAAGGACGAAGCTCGTCATGGTAAAGGTTTTGAAGGCTTGTACAATCGCTACTTCAAAAAATAATCCGGTAATTATAGTAATGTAAGAAAAGGGACTGCTATCTTTAGCAAGTCCCTTTTTTATTGGAAACTTTTTTGTGTTTGCAATGTCACGTTTGCGCCACTCGTTCGTCATAACAATGTAAATGGAACTCAAACAATTCAAAATAACCGTTCTTCCTCTCCGCGCCAAGCTGCTGAACTATGCGCGGAAGCTGACCGACGATCCGGAAGATGCCGAAGATGCTGTCCAGGAAGTATTGCTCAAGCTATGGAACAAAAGGCTTGAACTGGAGCAATACCGCAGTATCGAAGCCTTTGCCACGACGTTGACGCACAACCTCTGCATAGACATGTGGCGGAGCAAGCACAGCAGCAACCTGCCCCTGGACAACGTACAGGCAGCAGCACCTACCGGAACACCGGAACGATTGTTGGAGATAAAAGATGAAATGCACCTGATGCACGAAATCATCGACTCGCTGCCCCCTCTTCAGCGCACCATCATGCGGATGAAAGATATCGAGGAATACGAGACGGATGAAATCGCCGAAATAACCGGCTGCGGAGCAGAAGCCATACGCAGCAACCTGTCGAGAGCGAGAAAGAAAGTGAGGGACATTTACCTGCAAACCATTCAAGAAAAGAAAAGGAGAAATGAGTCATGAAGATAGACGAACTGTTGAACAAATATTTCGAAGGAGAAACCTCCTGCGAAGAAGAGCGGGAGCTGCGCCGTTTCTTTACAGAAAAGGAAGTGCCGGAACATCTGCAAGTATACCGTCCGCTGTTTGCCTACATAGACCGGGAAGCAAAAGCCGGACAAGAGGAGGAACAGGCATCCGTGCCGACTTTGAAGAAGCCTGCCCTCCTGCACCGTGCGCTCTATACCCTCAGCGGTATTGCAGCCGGATTGCTTCTGCTCCTTGCAATAGCCAGAATCTTCCCGCTCTCCGCCACTCCCGAAAATTATGTAATCATTGACGGGAAACGCTATACGGACGAGAAACTGGTAGAAGCCAAAGCGATGGAAGCCTTGCAGAACGCCAGCTTCACCGATGAAGATTTAAGTAACTTACTGTTTCAACATTAATATAAACCAGGTTATGAAAACATCTATACTTATCCGCCTGCGAGGTTTCTTCCTCCTCTCCCTGCTGATTTGCCTGCCAGTCTTTGCCCAAGCACAAGATGGCCTGCAGATAGCCTCCTTATTCAACAAGTACGGCGAACAGAAGGACGTAACCCGGGTGGAACTGAACGGCAGCATCCTGAAGTCGTACCGCATGACTACCTACAAAAGCCTTGTGTTCAAGAACGTAACGCCCTATCGCCAGGAGATACAGCAAGCCCTCGCCCACGACAAGCAGGACAATGTAAAGAAAGCCCAGGAAGTAATGGAAAGCGGCGTTCTGCGGAGTGCCTATTACCAACTGCAAGGGGTAAAGCGCGACGGGAAGGAACTCAACCGCTACATCCTCTTCAAGACCGGCAAGGACTCGATGGGCACCCTGATTTATATCGAAGGCATGCTCAGCGAAAAAGAAATGATGGATATGCTTTATAAACCGCAATAACATTAAAAACAATATACAATATGAAAACCAAAGTTATGATCCTGGCTTGCCTGTTCGCAGTACCGGCCGGCCACTTATCCGCTCAGCAACAGACTGACCCCGAACAAAAAACAACTGTGAAAACACAAGGAGACTCCATCATCATCCGCAAGGGAAAAGGAGACATGCGCATCAAAGTGTATGAAGAGCAGTTGGAAGAAGGTGAAAAGAAAGAAGTGCAAATCTTTGAAGGGGTGTATCTTGAAAAGGTAGATGCAGACAAACGTACTTTCCTGGATGCACTGCCGTTCATCCCGCAGAAAAAAAGGTATAATTCGTACGATCCGCACTGCTCGGGAGTATTCATCGGCTTCAGCCGGATGTCAGACAATTTCCTGTCATTCGGTGCAAGCAAAGAGGCAAACCTCGATCTGTCAAAATCCTGGGAGTTCGGCTTCAATCTATTGTCCGTCTATCACAACTTCAAGAAGAATCCGCACTGGGGAGTCAACTTAGGCGTCAGCTGGGGATACCGTTCATTCAACATCGACGGCAACTATGCCTTGCTGAAAGGAGATGGAGAAAGCTTCTTCACCGCAGGCGACGAAACCACCAGCTACAGCAAAAGCCGGCTGCGCCACTTCTTCTTCCGCGTCCCCGTACTGCTGGAGTGGCAGCAGAAGGCAGGCCGCAGCAAAGTATTCTTCAATGCCGGTCCGGAGTTTGAGATACGTCATGGAGTAAAATCCTTCTCACGCATCAACGGAGGCAAAAAACAGACGGTAGGCAAAGGCATGTATGTACATCCCGTAGGTGTAAACCTGCTGGCACAAGCCGGTTACGGTGACATCGGCATCTACTTGCGCTATTCTACTTACGGACTGTTCCAGAAAAACAAAGGCCCGGAAGTAACACCCTACTCTTTCGGTGTAGCGTGGTATTGGTAATCCTCTCCCCTTCCCTCCCGAATATAATAATCCCCGAAATGCACTCCAGCATTCCGGGGATTCCTTTTATACCCGAAGGTATTGGCAATGAAAGGTTATTTGCAATGAAAACTGTTCTTTTTAGAAACGTACACCTAAGGTAAGGAGTACCTGGCTGCGGGTATTAGTAATACTTGTTGCAGGTGAAGTTACCGGTCCGTCTATATCATTATAGAATGGATAGAAATCCGACTTATACATATTATACTTATATGCCAAGTCTGCATACAACAAAGAGCCACGATAACCAATACCTAACGTAAAGGTATTCATTGACTTGTTATTAGCAAAATCCGTATCCGTGTTTATAGAGTTAGAAGGTAACGCTTTGATAGCATTCTCTTTGTATGCCGCCGAACTGTAGTTATAACCTGCACGAAGAGCAAAAGCCGGTATAGGTTTATATTCAACTCCTAAACGAAGAGTACTTACACCTTTCATACAAAGGTCGGCTTCGCCCGTTTCCCATGCCATTTCATCACCGCCCGGATACTTGAACTTCATACTGGAATAATCTTCATATTCGTATTCAGCTCCCAATGCCAGGTAATTGCCAACCGTATATCCTAAACTGGCATTAAAAAGCCACGGAGTCTGTAACTCAAAATCACGATCCATGTCTCTGCCTCCCAAAGCAGCATAGGTATCTACTGTTGTACGAGTCAACGTTTCTTCCCCATTTTCATTCGGCAGATACATATCTGAATTCAATAATGCTCCCGTAGTGTAGGTCAATTTATAAAAAGTAGGAGTATGCACAGCCAAACCTATACGAAATGGAGAATCTTCAATCGGGCGGAATATAGCACCGAACTTGATGTCAAATCCCGAACCATGTATACGATTAAAGCTCTCCAGGGAATAACCTTCCTCATAGTTCTTTCCATCCTCCCAAGTATAATTGAAAGCCTCGTCGTAAAGAGAATACTTATTATAATCCACATCGTATGCACCGAAGGTTACACCAAAATAGAAGCGATCGTTAACATTGAAAGAAATATTGAAGTCGTACTGGTCAATACCTCCACGCTCACGCGACAAGAAGTAGGAATCTGCTTCTGAAGGTATGTAGGGACTATAAACATTACTAGTCTCGGTTTCATCTACATAAAAAAGACCACCTTGAAAACCCATGGCACCCAGCCATCCTGCATAAAGATTATTATAAATGTCATCACTGGCATAGTTTAAGTATTTGCCGCCACCCGGGGAATCATACTGAGGACGATGATAATATTCATAAGCCGCGTCCGTAGCCTGCTGCGCCATGCTCCGTACCTGAGAAACATATTGTCCGTCAATACTTCCCATCAGACCTTGCATCGTCATATTTTTATAAAACGACTTAGACTTATGATAGTTGAAACCAAAATTGACATAACGCAAAGGAGTATGATTGCCAATCTTGGTAGAAATTACAAAGCCGGCATTATCAAAATTCCAACGGTTCTTATTCTCTTCGAATTTATTACCCAAGTATTTACTTTCAGTACCTGTAGTTGAGTAGCCGAAGGTAATCATTGCATCGTTGCTGCGATAAACACCAATACCGGCAGGGTTTGTTCCGATAGTGGAGATATCACCACCCAGTGCACCCATTGCCCCGCCCATTCCTACGAAACGGGCTGTACCATTCAAATCTTTCTGTGCAATATTCGTTGCATCATATACCGTTTGCGCCCCTGCGCTTACAGTCGTAAGCACAGCAAGGGCTATCATTGTTATTTTCTTCATAATTCTTCAGTTTTGTTAGATTAAGACATTACTTGCATTATCTTCTTCTGGAACCACCGCCACCACCACTGGAGCGAGTTGCACTACCGCCACCGCCAGAGGAACGGGAACTGCCACCGGAAGAGTAACTGGAAGAAGAACGGCTGCTACCACTGGACGAACGGGCAGGAGCAGAATAAGAACGAGTACTACTGCTACGATTATTACCGTTAGAATAGCTGCGTGTCGGTGCAGTGCTTGAACCTCTATTATAAGTAGATGATGTTCTGCTACCTGCTCTACTACCCGAAGTACCTACAGAAGAACGCGTACTTGAAGAGCGACTGCTACGAACTCCTTCTACATTACTATTGTAAGAACTGCTACGCGTACTGCTCGGACGGGTATAAGTAGAAGAGCGACGGGTAGAAGTAGAAGTTGCATTCGAACGATTCACACCTGAACGAGTAGCAGAAGAACCTGAACGGACAGTCGATGAAGATCTTGTACCTACTACGCGGCGAGTGGCAGTTCCACTGCTGCTACGACGTACCTGACCAGAAGTTGAAGTCGCACTGCTACGGCGTACCGTCTGTCCACCATTTGAAACAGAAGAGCGACGGGTGGTAGAAGCATTTGAAACTCTACGGTTTCCCGCAGTAGAATAGCTCGGGCCATAGGAACGTCTGGTTGTATAGGCATTTCCCCAATGTCCGCCGCCTCCCCAGTGTCCGCCGCCGGGATACCAGCCGCCACCGGGATAATAGTGATGATGGTGTCCCCACCAGCCACCGCCGTAGAAGCCGCCCCAGCCAAAGCTGAAGCCCCAACTCGGACTATACCAGCTGTTCCAGCCATAACCGTAGTAAGGATAGCCTCCCCAACCCCATCCGTAGGAGTTGTAACGCCAATCCCACCATAAGCGGTTGGTGAACGTCGGGAAAGCATAAGCATACAAACCGTCGGTATATACGTTCCAATCCCATGAATTCAAGCCATATACCACATCCCAATACATTGGGCTGCTGATGCTGATGGCATATCGCGGATTACGGAAACGGATGATACGGGTAGCATACTCATAATCGTCTTGCGAACCATCGAAGCCGCCTACCCATTCGCCATCCAGATCGGGCTGGCTCTTTTCTTCAATGTACAAAGTGTCATTGTCCATCACAAAATTATTGTCACGGGCATCGTAACGGCGGTTATATTCGTCCACATCACGGGTATTTCCTTTGCGGTCTTTCACCACAACGGTGGTATTTCCCGGAGATGTATAGACTGTGGTCGGTACGTTCGACTTTACCACGACCTCTTGCACCGGAGCAGTAACTTTTCTCTCCTGCTTCACTTCTTCCTTCTTTTCTTCTTTCTTCTTGGAAGGAATGTAGTAAAGGTCGTCATCTACACTTTGTGCCGCCAATGTCCATGGAAGGCACAAGGCAAAAAGCGATAAAAAAACAATCTTTTTCATATTCGTTGGGTTTATAGATTACGTTTATATATTTCTTCACGTCACAAAGATAACGCCGGAATTCATTCCATTCAGCAGATTTTCCCCAAAGGTTTTTAGGGAATTCCCTAAAATCGGATTAGCTCTTTATATCGTTCTTGTGCTCGCCAAATATAAGAATTATCTCCTCTAAATAACGCATTGTGCTGCACCTTTCATCTTTATTCCTTATCTTTGCTTCGATTAATTAACAGTAGCAATGAAATATTTAGAATTTACATTCTGCACCACTCCGTGCACAGAAATAGTGAACGACGTACTTTCCGCAGTATTGGGTGAAGTAGGTTTTGAAAGCTTTGTTGAACAGGCCGACGGAATCACCGCCTACATACAAAAGGACTCTTACAACGAAACAGCCTTGAAAGAAGCGCTTGCCGATTTCCCGCTACCCGACGCACAGATAGCTTACAGCTATACGGAAGCTGAAGACAAAGATTGGAACGAGGAATGGGAGAAGAATTTCTTCCAGCCTATCGTCATCGGTGAGCGTTGTGTGATTCACAGCACATTCCACAACAACGTCCCCCAAGCTGAGTATGACATCGTAATCAATCCCCAGATGGCATTCGGCACGGGGCATCATGAAACAACCAGCCTCATCATCGGTGAACTGCTGGACAGCGACCTGCAAGGCAAATCCCTGCTCGACATGGGTTGTGGAACTTCCATCCTTGCCATCCTGGCATGCATGCGCGGTGCAGCTCCCTGCACAGCCATCGACATAGACGAATGGTGCGTGCGCAACTCCCTCGAAAACATCAAACTGAACAACGTAGACAGCATTGACGTATTCCAGGGCGACGCTTCTTCGCTGGAAGGCAAAGGCCCGTTCGACGTAGTGATTGCCAACATCAACCGCAATATCCTGCTAAATGACATGAAGCAATATGTACGCTGCATGCACCCCGGTTCAGAACTCTATATGAGCGGTTTTTATGTGGACAACATCCCCGTTATCCGGGCAGAAGCGGAACGCAACGGACTGCACTTCGTTCATTATCAGGAAAAGAATCGATGGGCAGCAATAAAAGTGATAAAATAGTAGAGTGATAAGGTGATAGGGTGATAGGGTGATAGAGTGATAATCCCCTATCACCTTATCACTTTATCACCTTTTTATTCGTCCCTCAGCGCCTCCACCGGTGAGATCCTGCTGATGCTACGTGCCGGAATATACACTCCGAACCACGTCACTGCCAGCATCACCACATAAACAATCAATGAAACGATGCAGAAATGTGCAAGGAAATGATTAGTCAGATAAAGGCTGTCATTTCCCGGCACCCTATCGTTCAATACATAAAAGCCTTCATAATAAACCCACTGGAAGTATAAGAAACAGCCCACAACCACAGCCACCGTCGTCATCACAAAAGCTTCACTTAACAGCATCCGGCAGATGCCTCCCGGCGAAGCACCATAGGACAACCGAATACCGATTTCCTCCCGGCGCGTACGCGTATGAAGCCAGAAAGTTCCGCTCACCGCCAGCAGCAAATTAATCATAAAGAAGTAGGCCAAAACGTACTTCATCCGTATCTCGTTCGTCACCCCTTCCCGCAAATCACTATCCCTCTGCACTTGATGAAAAGGAGACAGTTTACTGAATACCAGCGATCCGGAGGAAAGATTCTCGTCCACCCACGGCATAAACTCCTCTATAAAACGCCCTTCCGGCACTCCTGCCCTGGTACGGAAAAAAATACGCATACTCCGGTTGTATGCCCATTCCGGCATCTGACTCTCGTCGCCCAAAGAAATCATCCGCACCAAGTAAGGTTGCATGCTGTTCCTCATCTTGATGGGCTGCATCACTCCCACAACAGGAATTTCCGTACTGTCATAAACGCTGTACACACTCTGCCCCGTCAGGTCGGCGCCACCGGACAGCAGCATCGCTGCATCTTCTGTCAATATCACACTGCCTTTCGGCACTTCCAGGTTCTCGAGCGTCTCCCAACTCCCATCCTTCGCCGAACGGAAGCGCCAGGTGCGGAAAAAGCCGGAATGAGTAAAGAAAGGGATATACGTCATACGCACCCTTACCGAGTCCCTGAATACTTCGTTCATATTATTTCCCGGCGAACTGGGATAAGCCCCCGAAACAATACAAGTGGCCGATTCAATGTCCTTATAGTTGCGCAATCCCCTCATGATTCGTTCATAGTCTTGCGCAGGGTCAGAAATAGTATCCATCTTGTTGCGTGTCAGTTCCAGGCGATACAAACCATCCGGCTCATAACCGTCCGGAATGGACTGATTGTAATTCAGTACAAACAAGGGGTCGATGACAGCCCAACTTACAATGGCTATTACCGTCAGTTCCAACATAATCCAGAGATTATGCCGATGGTTGTTCCACAGAAACTTTATGATTTGTTGCAGCATAGTTCGTTATTTTTGTTTGTTGAGCGAATAAACAATATCTTTCTTCAATGCAATGCAGGCCGGTATCAATGCCGAAACCATGTTCAGCACAATGCAGACCACAAACGCAATCAGAAACAGGGTAGGATTGAACAACATATCTGTCGTTATGCTCATCTGCACGCTGTCGGGCAGCGGACTCATTCCCCCATCCAGCATAGTCAGCAGCCAGTCCTTGGCAAACACCACCATACCGTAGGAAATTACCAGCCCTATGATGCCGCCAAGACACGTCAGTAAAAGATTTTCCCAAACAATCTGTGAGAAGAGGCGCCCTCCGGTAGCTCCGAATGCCTTGCGCACTCCCATTTCGGGCAACCGCCGTTCCATGCGCGAAGAGATCATCCCCGACAGATTGAGCGCCGGCACCAGTAGCAGCATCAACAGCCACAATCCCATCTTCCGGGCTACCATAAAGAAATCCAAGTCTTCCATATCATTGGCATAGAACAACGTTTTCCAATAAAGATAAGGCTGATCGTGCATCACCAGCTGATAGTCCTCGTGCGGCAAAGCATTGAACTTGCGCACATACTCGTCCACCTGCGACTTTACTCTGTCTTCATCCGTCACCGAAGGCAGTAAAATAGCTACCTGGAACGGTCCGATAACTCCCCATTGGTCATTCTCCTCCACATACCCCGGAAGGCATGTATAAGGAAGCCAGACTTGTGCATAACTCAGTTTCATGGCATAACTCGGAGACTTCACCACACCGCAAACGCGATAATCCGTATAATTCAGTTTCACATACTCCCCCACTACCTCCGTCTTTCCGAAAACACGACGGGCCACGTCTTCCGAAATAACTGCCGTGCGGATGCCGCTTTGGAAATCGGCTTCCGTGAAGGGGTGTCCCTGAATAAAAGAGAAATCGAACACATTCCAGAAGCCCGTATCAGTCAGTTTCACCAGTGCAGAAAGGGGACGCTTCACACCCTTTACTTTAACAAACCAGCTTTCCGCATCGTTCACAGCAGTTACGGCCTCTACTCCATCCAAAGAATAAAAGCACTCCTTGACAAAAATGCCGGAATACTTCCAAGTATTATTCCAACTCGTATCTTTAATATTCTGCATGTGTACCGAAGGTGCGATGAGCATACGGTTACGATGAGTTTCGGGATAAATATCCCCTACCTTTATATAATAGAGTACAGCCAGCACCATGACCATAGAGATAGCCAACCCGGTACCGACAATGTAGAAACTGCTGAACAACAGATTCTGTTTCAGCATCATGAAAGATTGCCGTAAGTATTTTCCTATCATACAGATTATGTATTAACTGTAAAATAGAAAACAAAAAACACGCCAAAATGATAACGAGCAGATTATCAAGAGAAGACGAAGAAGAGGCATTGTCCGATAATGAACACCTGTCCGCTATCGGGCACTATAAAAAGGGAATTTCCTCGCACGCTCTCTTTAGTAAAAGCACAAGCATTCCTTTTAGTAAAAGCACAGGCATTCCTTCACTTACACCTTTGCATTTGTCTTCTTTTGCACAAAGGTTTCATAACACCTAACGGCCGTGAGCAAGCATGTTAACGGCCGTAAAGCGATTACCTAACGGCCATTAACATGTCTGCTCACGGCCGTTAGGCATCGGTATCTCTAAGACTTTTGCAGACGAAGTACGTACTCCGCACCTATTCAGCACAAGGCACAGATGTATTGTACAACCGTACTAAACACATTAAGCTATGGTAAATTTAACGTGAGTTCGATATAAGATGATTGACTCATATTGATGATAGAAATGAATGA
>ERZ791737.1077-NODE-1077-length-15130-cov-15.884444_pt1 | contig 15130 bp, 10 predicted proteins | sample MGYA00510042_ERZ791737 | MGnify/ENA primary metagenome ERZ791737 (study PRJEB30046, sample SAMN00791965) | human gut metagenome | study: EMG produced TPA metagenomics assembly of the A metagenome-wide association study of gut microbiota in type 2... | reverse complement strand
AATTTTTTTCTTTTATATTGAAGGAGCTTGTCTGAAATAGGCGAGCTTCTTTTTTTATCAATTAGTTATTGCGAGGGCTTTAACCGAAGTAATCGATTTTTAATAAAATTCGTTTATTAAAGAAACTAAATTTTTAAAATTTATACAAAGCTAAATATTTTATATATAGTCAAAAAATATTTTTATGTTATAATTGTTAGATAAGTTTAACAATTATGAAAAATTATTTTTGGAGATATAAAATGAAAATGACATTAAGAATAGGCGGAATGCACTGCGCCGCATGTTCGAGAGCGGTTGAAAGAGCTTTAAAAAAAACGGAAGGAGTAAAAGAGGCAAATGTAAATATAGCGACAGAAAAAGCCGTTTTGGTATTTGACGATAAAAAATTAAAATATAAAGATATTGTAAATACTATAGTAAAATCAGGTTATCAGGTTATCGGCAAAGAAGAAGATATTTCAGAAAAAAAAGCTAAAGAAATTAAAGAGCAAAAAATAAGATTAATTATTTCTGCAATATTTTCAATTCCTTTATTTTATATTTCAATGTCTCCGATGATAAAATTTATAAAACTTCCGCTTTTAGAAATTTTATCGCATCATTCAAATCCTCAAATATTTTCAATAGTAGCGATTATATTATGCATTCCCGTTATGGTTTCGGGTTATAAATTTTATACTTTAGGATTTCCCGCTTTATTCAGAGGCTCGCCGAATATGGATTCTCTCGTTGCAATAGGAACTACGGCGTCTTTCGTTTATAGCGTTTATTCAAGTATTTTGTCTTTTATAGGACTTAATCCGCATGGAGATAATTTATATTATGAATCAGCGGCGGTTATAATTACTCTCGTTCAATTTGGAAAATATTTAGAGGCAAGAAGCAAAGGAAAAACGGGAGAAGCTATAAAAAAACTTATGGGACTTCAACCAAAAATGGCAAGAATAATTGAAAACGGAGAAGAGAAAGAAATAAAAATTGAAGATTTAAAAATCGGAAATATTTTGATTGTTCGTCCTGGAGAGAAAATTCCCGTTGACGGAGAGATAATCGAAGGCTATAGTTCTGTTGATGAATCTATGCTTACGGGCGAGAGTATTCCTATAGAAAAAAATATTGGCGATAAAGTAGTTGGCGCTTCAATAAATAAAACGGGAACTTTTAAGTTCAAAGCTACAAAAGTTGGAGAAGATACGGCATTGGCTCAAATAATAAAATTGGTGGAAGACGCTCAAGGCTCAAAAGCTCCGATTTCTCATATTGCCGATGTAGTTTCGTCATATTTCGTGCCAGCCGTTATAACGATTGCTTTAATTTCGGCAATAGCTTGGTTTATAGCTACTCATAATTTTGTTTTTTCTTTAACGGTATTCGTATCGGTTTTGGTTATCGCCTGTCCATGCGCTTTGGGATTAGCCACGCCTACCGCTATAATGGTTGGAACGGGAAAAGGAGCGGAACTTGGAATTTTATTTAAGAATGCAGAAGCTTTAGAATTATCTCAAAAAATAAACGCCGTTATGTTCGATAAAACGGGAACATTAACGGAAGGCAAACCTTATCTTACGGATATTATTTCAAACGATAAAGAAAGATTATTATTACTTACTGCAAGCGCAGAAAACGGAAGCGAGCATCCTTTGGGAGAGGCAATAGTTAGAGAAGCGAAAGAAAAAAATATTAAACTTTTGCAAGTGGAAAATTTTAAAGCTTTATCGGGTTTTGGAATAGACGCTATTATAGACGGAAAAAGAATTTTAATCGGAAATAAAAAATTAATGGAAAAAGAAAATATATTGGTAGAATTATTTTTTAACGAAGCTGAAAAACTTTCAAAAGAAGGAAAAACTCCAATGTATATAGCCGAAGATGGAAAACTTTTAGGAATAATAGCATGCGCCGATAAATTAAAAAAAGACAGTATTGAAACTATAAACAGACTTCATAAATTAAATATAAAAACGATTATGATAACGGGAGACAATAAAAATACGGCAAACGCTATTGCAAATGAAACGGGAATCGATATCGCTCTTTCTGAAGTTTTACCCGAAGAAAAATCAAAAGAAGTAAAAAAACTTCAAGAAAAAAATTATATTGTGGCTATGGTTGGAGACGGAATAAATGACGCTCCAGCTTTAACTCAAGCGGATGTTGGAATAGCTATAGGAAGCGGAACTGATGTGGCGATTGAAAGCGCCGATATAGTATTGGTTAAATCGAAAACTAAAGATGTAGTTGAGGCTATAGAATTAAGCAAAGCGGTTATGCGAGATATTAAACAGAATCTTTTTTGGGCTTTTTGTTATAATGTTTTAGGAATACCTGTTGCCGCGGGATTATTGCATATATTTAGAGAGAGTTTAATTAATTCATCAATCGGCAATTTTTTAGTAGCGATAATGGGAAAAGATTTATTATTAAATCCTATATTCGCCGCGCTCGCTATGAGTTTAAGTTCAATTTGCGTAGTCGCTAACGCTTTGAGATTAAATTTTTTCAAGCCTAGTAAATAGCAATTTTTATAAAATAATTTAATTATAATAAAACTTTTTATATATTTTACAAACTCATTAATTTTTTAAAATTTATATAAAAAGATTATGTATTGATATTATTATAAAAAGCCGCCACTGATAAAGTCAATGACGGCTATAATTTTTATAAATCAAAGTTCATAATGCATAGGATAAGTGAGGTAACGGATTTCTTCAAGTTCGTCTGCAGTTACATATCCAGCTTGAGCATTCAAAAGCGAAGGAATACGATTTACAATTGTTGCACATGTATGTTCCACTGTAGCTGGTTTAACCACATGGTATTCAACATTTGGTTCTCCAATAATTTTCCAATCGCACATATCTCCATCATCCTTGCTATATACTTTTCCAATTGTCTCTTCCTCAATAGTAATTCCCTGATATGTTTCTACAGTGACTACCGCTGACATCCCTATACATCGTCCTGCCTTTATAATTTTACCTAAAGTTTCGCTTGGCATATCCTTATCAATAATATATGGGACATTCTTTTGCTGAATTGATTTTATAGTAAGTCCTAACTTATTGCATAGAGACTCCGCTGAATTCCAAGCATATGATGGGACAATTTCAGCAGGATGAGCTAAAGTTTTTTCAAACTCTTCTTTGGTAAGGTCACAACCATGAGCTTTTGCTAATGCAAGTCCATATTCGTCAACATTGTAACTAAATGCTCCTTTTATTTTTTCAATCTTATGGCAACCTGCAGCTGCAAGAGATACCATGTTAATCCAAAAAATATCTTGCATACCGCTTCCAGCTATGGTACAATCGTTTTCTTTACCGAGAGCGTCAAGTTTGTTTGTAAGTTCTGCAGCCGTAGTCCAAGGATATATAGCCTCTTCGCATGTTGTTATAACATTTATTCCTCGTTTAACACATTTCTCTACACTTTCATATATATCTCCTACAAAACTAAAGAGCGTAACAATTGCAACATCTGCATCGCACTCGTTAAGCACCTTATCAGCGTTGTCTGAAATTATAATTCCAGTTTTTAATCCGAGATTTGCAAAATCACCGACATCTTTACCAACAATAGCGGGATTAAGATCTATAGCACCCACTATTTCAGCTCCATTTTCATGCAAATAGCGAAGAATATAACTCGCCATTTTCCCACAACCGAATTGAATTACTCTTATTCTTTTCATTAAAAATACCCCTTAATTTTTTATTTAATATCTTTCGATACCATATTAATTATAATAAATTTTTTATAAAATGCAAAAGAGTTTTAGGATGTATATATTTTATTTAGAATTAATAAATATTTTAGCAAGTGTTATTAATATCTAAATTCTATTTTAAAAATAATTGATTTTTATATAAAAAAATATTAAAATATAATAATCTTAAATAGGTGTTTATTATGTTAACTAAAATTATAATAATTTTGTTTGCTATTTATTCCTCCGTTTTTGCCCAAAGAAGAGAAACTATTTTAACTTACGATAAATATATGGAAAGAATAGAATCTTTAATTCCCGAAATGAAATTAACCGCTTCTATAGAAAGCAATGCATATAATGATTTGATTAGAGCTAAAAGCAGTGGAGATGTAAAATTTGATTTGCAGGCTGGAGCTATCGGAACGCAAAACTATTTTGAGCAATATAATTTTTTGCCGCAGTCGACTTTTCGTTATAATGGTTTTAGAATCGGAGCGGGATTTAGCGGACTTATTCCATATTCAGGAACGAGATGGGCGGTAAAGATTCAGCATGACGGTTATTTTGGAGATTTCGATAGCGGTAATATATCATTTCCTTTTGATGCTACTAGAAGAATGGTTTTGCCAAGTTTAAGAACAAATAATTTTAAATATTATTCTCCAAGTATAAAAATTGAAATTGCGCAACCTATATTGAGAGATTTTTTCGGCAAATTAGACAGATATCCGATAAAAGACGCGGAATATCAATTAACAATAGCAAAATTAAAAAGAATGATTGACGATAATTCAGTTTTAAATTCTTATAGAAAACTTTATTATCAATGGGTAATGGCGAGAAGATTAATTTCATTTTATAACGATATGATTAAAGGAGCGAAAGATTTTGAAAATCGAGCAAAAAGAGGATATACAAACGGAGTAATAGATAACGATTCTTATCAAAACGCTATAAGACAAACTTTAAAATATATTGAAGCGAGAGACGAAGCAGAAATTGTATTAAAAAAAGTTTTAAGAAATATAAGATTTTTTATACCCGAAACGAATACCATTCCAAGCGAAAGAGATTGGAATAATACTCTTAAAAATTCTATGAACGCTAAAATAGAAACAGTTCCTTTTTTAGAAAGTATTCAAGGACAAATGGCTCATCAATTAAAATTAAGAGCGGAATATGGAATGACGATTATAAAAAATAATTCTATGCCCGATTTGTCTATTGTCGGCAATCTTTCTCTTTCGGCTTTAGACGATAACGGATTTTTTAATTCTTTTGCAAGTATGACTAATTTAAATTATTTTGTCGGACTTATGTTTTCTTATCCAATAGGCGGACGAGATGCAAAGGCAAAAATGATGGACGCTTACGCTTCTTTAAATGCAGTTTCTGCAGATTATGAAAGAGTTAATAGAGATTACGAAATTCAAATTGGAATATATTACGATGAATTTCAATCTTATAAAAAAATGCTTGAGATTAAAAAACGAGAGATAAACGCTATAGCTTCAAAAATCAATACTCAAAATGAAAAATTTAAACAAGGCAGAATTCCGATTGACGAAATTATTAACTCTAAACTTGAACTTGCAAAAGCGAGAGCGGAAACTCTTAATTTAGAATATTCTATAATAAGAACTGTTATGGATTATAATTCTTTAGTTATGATGGAATGATTATGATTTAATTTTTAATATTTTTTAATTTAAATAAATAATAATAATGAGGAATAAAAAATGAATAAAATAATTGAAATATTCGCTAAAAATAGATTATTGGTTAATGTTATTATAATAATTACTTTAGCGTTAGGAGTTTACGCTTTTATTAACATAAAAAAAGAGGCTTTCCCTTCAACCGATTTCGATGTTATTGTAGTTCAAATTATTTATCCTGGCGCTTCGCCCGAAGATGTAGAGCAAAACGCGATGATTCCTATAGAAGACGAACTTCAAACGATAGCGGGAATTGACGAATTTTATTCTCTTATAGTTGAAAATGCGGGAATACTTACTATAAGAATTGATATGGAACTTAAAGATACTCGCCCCGTTAAAGACGAAATATTTAGAAAGATTCAAAATGCCCCAAATGTTTCAAGAGATATTCAAGAAATAAAAATTATAGAAGCTAACGCCGATAAAATGCCTATTTATAATTTGGGAATTCATTTCAAAGAAGGGATTGAAGGAGACGAAAAAGAACTTTACGATATATCAAAAAAACTTGAAAGAGAGTTAAAATATGTTGATGGAGTTGCAAATATTGAAGTTTATGGCAGAAGTGACCCAGAAATTCAAATAATTGCAAATCCTTATAAATTAAGAGAATATTATATTTCATTAACCGAAATAATTCAGGCTTTATCTTTAAGAAATATTCGTTCTACAAGCGGAAGCATTAAGCCTACAGAATACGATAATATAGACAATAAAAATAAACTTTTAGTTACAACGGGAGAATTTGAAAATCCTTTATCGATTACAAATCTTATAATTCGCTCTATTTTTAACGGAAAGCCTGTTAGACTTTCGGATGTCGCCGAAGTTAAAGAATTTTTCGCAAAAAAAAATGTGTTTATGAGAGTAAATAAAACGGACGGATATTCTATTAATATAATCAAAAAAGAAGATGCAGATATAATAAAAACTATAAATAATGTAAATAAATTTTTAGAAGAAAATAAAAATATTATCCCAGAAAATATAGAAATTTCCGTAATGGGAAATAATTCAAGAACAATAAACGACCTTTTAAATGCCGTAACTTCAAATATTGCGGGCGGATTTGTAATAATATTTTTGATACTTATAATATTTTTAGATTTCAAAAGCGCAATTTTTACTTCGCTTGGAATGATAATAGTTATATCGGTTTCTATGATATACATGAAATATTCAAATATAACTTTTAATACAATATCTTTAGCGGGAATGATAACCGTTTTAGGAATGATAGTCGATAATTCTATAGTCGTCTCTGAAAATATTTTTAATTATCATCAAAAAGGATTTAAAGGTTTGGATGCGACAAAAAGCGCCGTTGGAGAAGTTTTTATGCCGATGTTAGTTTCAACTTTAACGACTGTAGCCGCATTTACTCCTATGATTTTTGTTTCTGGAACTATGGGAAGATTAATTAATCAATATCCTAAAGTTGTTATAGTCGCTTTAATTACGAGCATTTTTCAAGCGATTCTTTTGCTTCCGAATAATTTAATAACGAAAGACAATTTGAAAAATTTAACGGGAATGGACGCTATAATTTATAAAGTGCATAAAAAGAAAAATCCTTTGGACTTCGATAAAGATAAATTATTTAATATATTAAAAATTCCTTTTAAAAAATTATTAACTTTTACGCTTAAAATAAGATATTTAATAATTATACTTTTTATAGCGATTTTAATATTTTCAATTATGATTTCAAAATCTATATTTTCAAAATTTACTTTGGTTTACGATACAAGCGCCGATGTAATAGTTATAAATATAAATACGGGAATTGGAAGCTCAATTTATAAAACTAAAGAATATTTATCTAAAATTGAAAATATAATTTACGAAACGATTGACAATAAAGATTTAATAGCGGTTTATAGTTTAGCGGGAAAACAACTTGATAAAAATAGCGTTGAAATATCGGAAGAATTAAATAATTTAGCGGGAACTATGATATATTTAGTCCCTGCAAATAATAGAGAAAAAACGGCTTTCGATATAATTGACGATTTGAATTTGGCAATAGATAAAAGCAAAATTAAAGAAGAATTGGAACTTTTAACGATTAATACAAAACTTGTAATAAATCCAGGCAAAGCGATTGATATAAAAATAATAGGAAACGACACTTTGAAGGCGCAAGAAGTAAAAAATAAAATGAAAGAAAAATTATTATCTTTAAGCGGAGTAATAAATTATGACGATGACGATAAAATAGGCGAGGAAGAATTAAGAGTTATATTTAATTACGATAAAATGGCGGAACTTGGTTTAAATGTTTCAATTGCAGCAAGAGAATTAAGAGCGGTTTATTCGGGAATAGTGGCGACTTCAATTCAGCAGTTTGATAATAGATTAGATTTTAGAGTTAAATTGGACGAAAAATATACTCATAATACAAATACTTTATATAATCTTCTTATTCCAAACACTTACGGAAGATTAATATATTTAAAAGATATAGCCACGATTCAAATTACAAATAATAAATCAAGCATTATGCATTATAACGGCAAAAAGTCTATAACTATGACGGCGGATATTATTCAAGGAGAGAATACGGCTTTGCAGGTAATGTATATTATGAAAGATTATTTTAATTCAATATCAAAAGATTATCCAGGAATAAGCGTAGATTTTTCAGGCGAGGTAAAGGAAACGAGCGGTTCTATAATCGGACTCGCTTGGGGATATTTATTTGCAATAATAGCGATTTATGTCGTTCTATTGCTTCAATTTAATAAATTCGTTCAGCCTTTAATGATACTTGGAATAATACCTTTTGGAATAATCGGAGTAATTTTAGCTTTTGCTATTCATAAAATGCCAATGTCTTTTGTAGGCGGAGTCGGAATAGTCGGGCTTGCGGGCGTTGTCGTTAATAATGGAATAATAATGATTGATTTGATTAATAGAATAATTGAAAACGGAGATATAAAAGATAAAAAAGATGTGTTTAACGCCGTAGTCGAAGGAGCGAGCGAAAGATTTAGAGCGATATTTTTAACTACTATTACAACAATATTTGGGCTTCTTCCAACAGTTTACGGAATAGGCGGAAGAGCGGATTTAATCGTTCCGATAGTTATGGCTTTAGCTTACGGACTTTTATTCGCTTCGCTTTTAACTTTGATACTTTTGCCTTGTTTGTTTATGGTTTCTGCAGATTTGAAGCTTGTGAAGATTGATTATAAGGATTGATTGATTACAAATAAAATTATATTTTTATGCTTGACATATTTTTTTAAATATTGTATAATTTAATTATTAAAAATAAGGTAGGAATTTTATATGTTTAGTTTGCAACTACACTACACTACACTACACTACACTACACTACACTACACTACACTACACTACACTAACGCTGCATTATAAATTTTTTCGGCGATTTTTTCATTGCAAAATTAAAGAATTATTTTCAAATAGAAAAATACAATTTTATATTCTATGGCTAATCAGAGCCATATTTGACGAGGTTATATTATGAAAAAAATTAAATTATTTTTAAGAAATACGGCTAAAAAATTATTGCCAAATATGTCGGCGGAACAATTATATTTTATAGAAAAAATTTATTCATTTTATGCCAAATTATCAAATTTGTTTAAATACGGAGATTATAATTTTTTAACGGGAATTAGTATAGAAACTTCAACCTATTGCAATAGAAAATGTCATTATTGTCCAAATTGCCATTATGAAACGCCAAAATTATATGCCGATGAAAAAATAATTTATAAAGCTATAGACGATGTTTCAAAATTGAATTTTAGCGGTTGGATTAATTTTAATTTTTTTAACGAGCCGACTTTAGACGAAAGATTAATAACTTTTATAAAATATACGCATGATAAAGTGCCGAAAGCTACAATTATGATGCATAGCAACGGAGATTTTTTGAATATTGAAAATACTAAAAAATATAAAGAAGCGGGATTAGACCAATTTATAATAACTATACATGATAAAAATCCCGAAAAATTATTTGCAAAATTATCCGAGATACAAAAAGAAATCGGAGCGTCATTTCATATACAAACTTTAAATCTAGAAAATCTCAGCACGAGAGCGGGAGCGATTGAAGTTAAGACATTGAAACCTTTTAAATATTGCGATAGCACAAGAAACCCAGTCATAGATAAAGACGGAAATATGCTTATTTGTTGTAATGATTATTTTAGAAAAAGCAAAATGGGAAATATAATGAAAAAATCAATATTAGAAATTTGGAGTCAAACGGAGTATAAATCTTTAAGAAAGAAATTAAGAAGCGATTTGGCAAATTCCGTTAAAAATAAAACCGTTCCCGAACTTTGTCAAAAATGCTATTATAGTTATAAATAATATTGATTAGAGATATAGTATTTAATTAATATTTTTAATAAATATAATTTAATAAAACTTAAAAACAATTTTACAAATTTAAATAATTATATTTTTTATTCAAAAATATTCTTATATTCGTCTTTCAAATAAGGCATTATTTCGTCTATTGAAAATAAAACTTCGCTATCCCCCGTAGCGTAAGGAGCGATTTCGTATATTCCCCAAGTAAATGTCAAGCCTTTTGAAGTTATATAAAAATTATTTTCTTGTAATGAAAGTGCGTCCAAATTAAAATAGCTTTCCTCGTCCGCAATTGATAAAAGTTTTTCTTTGACTTTATTTATTAAATCCAAATCGTTTACATCAATTAAAATATCTTCTATTTTTAATCTTTCGCCGTTCGATAAAGAATAAACTTTATAAATTTTTCCGTGAACTCCATGCGCGCCGCCCGTATATTCGTAAAAATATTCATTTATTGAAGCTATCTTTTCGCTTAAATAATCTATTCCGTATTCGGATATTGAATAGTAATTATATCCATATTCGCCTTCGCCAGGCCGCCAATCGTTATAAAACGGAAGCATATTGTTGCTTAAAATATTTTTTATATCGGATAATTTATTTATATCCAATTTTGCGTTCGTTATTTCGGAATTTATATCCAAATTGATTTTATCTATAATTGCGGATTTTTTATCGTTATTAAATAAAAATATTGAGGAATAATATTCAAAAGTTTTTATATCTTCTTCGGATGCATTTGTCGGAGAGACAGTGTATGAATATCGGACAACTTTTGCACCAGAAAACGGAGATTTTGCGCTTACAAAATTAACTTCTCTATTGTATATTTTTCCGCTAAATCCCGAATCGGATAAATTGCCTTCAATATAGTTAGTTCCGATATATCCTTCGTTAATTTCCGTATCAAATATATCCTTTATCAATGCATTAATAGATTGATTTGTGTAAAATATATAATCTACAAAGACGCTTTTAGAATTTTCTTTTAATAATATATTTAAATATTCTCCGTTTTCGCTTGTCAAATAACGAATATCGAATACTTGCAATTTTTCGTTTTCGCTTAATTGAATATTTTCTTTTTTTGTTCCCGCATTTTCATTTGAGAATGAAATAATTATTGAAATCGTCATTAAAATTATTATTTTGAAAATTATCTTTTTCATTTTTTATCCTCGCTTTAATTTTTTTTAATTATTATACAATATAATATATATAATGGATTTTGTCAATTTTAAAAAAACCATTTAATATAAATAATTATATAATTCTATACTTGACAGAATCGTATTTAAATATATATTTATTCAATTAATAAAAAATAAATGAATTTCGTAAAAATAAGGATTAAATTATGCCGACTTATGAATATAAATGTCAAAAATGCTCAAACGAATTTGAAGAGTTTCAATCGATAACAGCCGAAGCAAAAGCAAAATGTCCGAAATGCGGCGGAAAAGCAAAAAGAATGATTTCGTTAAATAGCGGAATAATTTTTAAGGGCAAAGGTTTTTATGTAACCGATTATAAGAATAATAAAAATTCCAATAATAAAGAAATTAAAAGTTGTCCAAAATCTGAAACTTGCGCAGACTCAAAATGTCCCGCTGCAAAAACTAAATAATTATGGCTAAAAAAATATCTATAATGAATCTTTCGGAAGACGATTTATCAAAATTCTGCGAAGAAAATAATTTTCCAAAATTTCATTCGTCTCAAATATTAAATTGGATATATAAAAAATACGCCATAACTTTTGAAGAGATGAGCGATATTCCAAAAAGTTTAAGAGTCTCGCTTGAAGAAAATTATTTTATTCATAATTCAAAAGTCGAAACTATGACGGAAGACGAATACGGAACTAAAAAATTATTAATATCTCTATACGATAAAAAAAAAATAGAATCCGTAATTTTAGGCAAAAACGACAGAATTACATTTTGTTTATCCTCTCAAGTCGGATGCGGATACGGTTGCGCTTTTTGTTCTACGGGAGCTATGGGACTTTCAAGAAATTTGACGGCGGATGAAATATTGGCGGAATTTATATTAATGAGAGCGATAACGAAAAAAGTTAATTCTATCGTTTTTATGGGAATGGGAGAGCCTTTGGCAAATACGAAAAATTTATTTAAGGCTATAGAAACTATAAACTCTTATAAAGGATTTAATTTAGGAATAAGACATATTACAATATCGACTTCGGGCGAGATTGTCGGAATAAAACAATTAATAGAAAAAGATTTAGATTGCAGGCTTGCGGTTTCTTTGCATTCTTTAAAAAATGAAGTTAGAGATAAAATAATGCCAATCAATAAAAAATATCCTATAGAAAATTTAATTTCAATCTTAAAAAGATATAGCAAAAACGGAAAAAGAATGATAACTTTTGAATGGGTGCTTATGAAAGATATTAACGATTCGGTAAATGACGCTTATAGAATAGTCAACTTAAAAAAAGAATTTCCTTTTAAAGTTAATATAATACCAATGAATCCCGTAGAGCATGCTCCCGAACTTAAAAAACCAAATAAAGATATTATTTTAAGATTTAAATCGATATTAAAAGATAATGGCGTGGAAGTTATAGAAAGATTTAAACAAGGGCAGGATATACTCGCAGGATGCGGACAACTTGCTATAAAAACCGATAATTAAAAAACTAATTATTTAATCTATAAATTCCGATATATAAAAATAACAATATTCAATTATAAGATTTCAGTTAAAGTTGATTTATATATGGAGAAAAGAAAAATAAAATATACAAAGATTCGTAGAAAAAAAAGAATATTTTCAAACGGTTTAACATTTAATCTTATAGGAAATTTTTCAATAGGAATAATCGCTTTTGCAATTTTTATTTTTCTTGCCAATTTTATAATACTTGGAGTTCATATATCTTCAAGTATGGAATTAGAAGAAACCGATTCGATAGAAAATCGTTTATCTGAAATGAATCCCGAAACAAATAATTTATTAGAAGATAATTTATATAATAATATTCCAACTGTGACATCCGATGCTAATGCAATCGAAAAATCTTCAGGCATTTTCTACGATTATTTAATTTCAGACGAAAGTTTAGATAGCGATGGAATAATAGGCATGAAATATGAAGAATATACTATTGAAAACGGAGATAATTTAACCGTAATATCTAAAAAAATCGGCGTTAATTTGGATACTTTGGTAAGCGTTAATAAAATAAGCAACGCGAATAAATTGCGCCCAGGAGAAAAAATTATTATACCAAATAGAAACGGTTTATTATACACGATAAGTAAAGGCGATAGTTTGGAAGGAATTATTGATAAATACGAAATGCAATTAGATAAAGTTTTAACTTTCAATAAAATAAACGATATAAATAATATAAATGTCGGAGATGAAATATTTTTACCTGGCGCAAAATATACTTTGGAAGAGCGAATAGATAAATTCGGACAGATGTTTAGCTTGCCTACTAAAGTAACGAGAATAAGCAGTTTATTCGGTTATAGAGTTCATCCGATAACGAAAGCAAGGACAAAACATATGGGAGTCGATATTCCTGGAAGTTTAGATACTCCGATTTACGCATCAAGAAGCGGAAAGGTAATATTTGCAGGATATAGCGGAGGATATGGAAATTTGGTTATCGTTCGTCATGATAAAGGTTATACGACTTATTACGGACATTTAAATAAAATAACTACAAGAGTCGGAGCTAAAGTTGGACAGGGAACTATGATAGGAAAGATGGGAAGCACAGGAAATTCAACGGGATGCCATTTGCATTTTGAAGTTAGAAGGAACGGCATAGCTTTAAATCCTGTAGATTTTATATCGATAGCAAAATTTATAAGAAAGAGATAATTATTTTCTTCTCTTTATGAAAAAAATAAACCAAAATATTAGTTATTTTTTGATAACAAAAAAGAACTATAAAATTACCCATTTTTGTTGCTCTACGCACCTTTGGTGAAAAAAGTGAGCAAAAATAATAACAGTTTAAAATTAAAGCTTTATCATTTATGTGAAATATTCTTTAATGAATTTTTTTTATTTTAAGCAGTGTGAATTCTATTCCCTAACTAAAAGCGTGCTTTAGCCTTATACTAAATTTATTAATTTTATTTATATTTTTTTAACTTTTCTATTAAGAAATAAGGGACAAGTTTTAAATTTGAGTCTTTCTTATGCTAAGGATTATTCTCAAATCCTTTGTATTTCCTATAATTTTGGCGTCTTTCGTTTGTTGCGGACGGAGGTCACTTTATTTTTGCATATTTATTTTATTTTAATATTTTTTAAAATTATTTTTTACGATTATAATAAATGAATTAATATAAAGTTTAAAAGCGATACTAAAGTTTTTTTATTTCGTCTATGGTTAAGCCTGTTATTTCGCTTATAAATTTTATATCCGAACCAGATTTTTTAGATTTTTAGCTATTGAATAGTTGCGTTCTTTTATACCTTCAAGTTTTCCTTAAAACTTTGGCATCTCTTTTCTACTTCTTCAAAAATATTATTTTCTTTTATTAAGTTTGACATATTCTCCCCCTTGAAAAATTTTATCCAACTTGATAATTTTTCTTTATCATTATTTAAATTAAATTTCGGAAGCTCAATATAATGCAACATGCAATGGTCGGTTAATATTTTATTATGTTTAATTTCTTTTAATAAATAACAAGAATGAAAATCTTTAATATCGTTAAATAAAATAAAGTCCAAAACATTAATGCTAATCACAGGCGAAAGTTTTGTATAATTTTCGGATTTGTTTAAAAATGAACTATAACTATTCGCCCAATAATAAAGACTTCTGCGAATAAAATATTGATTTCCTTGTAATTGAATTTCTATTATAACGGTTTGATTATCTTCAGTTATACATTTAACATCAACGATTGATTCTTTTCCGTCTAAATATTTTGTAAGATTAAACGGATTAAGAATTACAACATTATTAAAAGTTTGAAAATTTAAATCAATCATTACTCCATTAATGAAGTCTAAAACAATATTTTCGTTTCCTTCGTCTGAAAATAAATATCTGATAAAACAATCATCGCCGAAGGCGGGCTTTAGTATTAGCAAAGTCTCACAATGACGGAAAAGATTGATTTGCAATGGCTATAATATATTTTATTTCAATGTAGATTATTTAACTCTTCGCAATGATAAAAAATTGTAAATTTTTTATTAAAAACGCTTGACAAAATTAAATTATTTTATTATAATTAATATATGAGAAATGTTATAAATAAAAATAGAAGTATCACCAGCCGATACACTACACTACACTACACTACACTACACTACACTACACTACACTTTAATTTTT
>ERZ791737.1076-NODE-1076-length-15140-cov-25.290819_pt1 | contig 15140 bp, 8 predicted proteins | sample MGYA00510042_ERZ791737 | MGnify/ENA primary metagenome ERZ791737 (study PRJEB30046, sample SAMN00791965) | human gut metagenome | study: EMG produced TPA metagenomics assembly of the A metagenome-wide association study of gut microbiota in type 2... | reverse complement strand
AACACGCTATTGTCTATCAATGAACGGGGAGAGTCTGTTTTCTGATAGGTTTTCACGATAGCTCCCGTACGCGTATCTACTACTTTCACTCCTTTTGAGAAGGTTCCTACCCAAAGATGGTTATCAATCAAACACAGACCATGCACATTGGTAAAAGCACTGCTAGGGGTAAAAAAGGAAAAAGTCTTGGTCTTCGGGTTGAAACGGTTCAAACCGCCGTCTTCCGTACCAATCCACAGAATACCCTGATTATCCTGGCAAAACTCACGTACCCGTTTTCCATGCAAACCATTATCTGTTCCTTTGGGATAATATTTTTCAAAATACGTATAAAAACGCGGATAGTAGTTCACACCTCCAAAATAAGATCCAATCCAGATACCACCCTCTCGATCCTTACACAAGGAATAAATAGCATTATCGGACAAAGAATAAGGGTCGTTGATCGAACTGCGCAAATGAACATATTTACCCATTCGAAGATTATAAATATAGAGTCCCGATTCTGCACCAATCCACAATTCATTATCAGAAGCGACCAGCAGTTCGCGACAAAAAACAGACTCTCCATTTTCATCCTCTGAAAGTAAGTCATGTAGTTTGTTAGAGGTCAGGTTCAGTTCTTTTACTCCTCCCTTTAAAGAGCCTACATATAGACAATTATATGCTCCTTTCACCAGGCCTATCACGACATCATTCTCATAAGTTTTTTGATTGTCTACAGGCGAGACATAAGGATGAAGGGTTTGCAAACGGTCTTTCGAAAAGAAAAGTCCATCACCATAGCAACCAATCCAAAGAGTTCCGCTATTATCGAAAACAAAAGACTGAACATTGGTGGAGATAAAAGGAAGGTTCTTCAATGTATAATTCCGGAGCTTTCCTTCCTCCAAATCATAACAAAATAATCCCTGTGACTCTACCGCTACCCAGACACATCCCTTATTGTCTCCGGAAATTGCAGTTACGGTATGTTCAATTTTCGTATTTTCTACGCTCAATTCAGCAAAATGCCGGAAAGAATCTTTTTCCGGATGATAGATATAAAGTCCGACGTCCGTACCTACCCAGATATCTCCTTTCGCATCCTCATAAAGTGCTGTGATAAAATTATTGCCAATACTCCGCCGTGTGCGGTCATCATGTTTGAACTTGCGGAATGACAAACCGTCATATCTATTCAAACCATCTTTGGTGCCGAACCACATAAAGCCTTGCCTGTCCTGCAAAATCGCATTGACCGTATTTTGGGATAACCCGTTCTGTACACTAAGATTTTTGAAATAATAATGCTCGTCCGCCATTTGCGCATGGCAGCCGATCTGATAGCCAATTAAACAGATTAAAAATATGAGAACTTTCTTCATAAACATACGTGTTTTCTATCCTTCCGTTTGAGTTACCAAATGTAGGCAAAATCATAGCGGAAAGATAGTAAATATGTCTCAATGAATGAAAGAATAGTCCTATTTTTCTATCCTGATACGCGCATCAACTGCTATAACGGCTTTTTGCGTAGCTAAAAGCGGATTTATATCCATTTCTTTGATTTCTGTAGCGAAGCGTAACAAAGTGGACAAACGAACAATAATTTCAGCAAACTTATCTTCGTTGACTCCTTTTTGTCCACGTGTTCCCTGAATGATTTTATAAGCACGCAGCGAATGAATCATTGAGTAGGCTTCTTCGTAGGAAAGTGGAGCCAAACCGGAAGACACATCTTCCAGCACCTCCACAAAAATACCTCCCAAACCGCAAAGCACTACATGACCGAACTTCTCTTCGTATTTCGCACCGATAAACAATTCCGTACCTTTCAACATCGGCTGTACCATAATTGCCCTAGCATCAGGAATCTGCATCATACGATCGAATTCCAGTGCCAGATGTTGCTCGCTTTTGATGTTCAGAATTACACCACCGACATCCGATTTATGCACTGGACCAACGACTTTGGCAACTACCGGGAATCCGCACCGACGGGCAAAGGCTACTATCTCCTCTTTATTATCGGAAACAAACTCATCTACCAGCGGAATACCGGCAGCATGCAGTAATGCTTGTACGTAATTGGGAGCAATATAACCATTCTCCGGAATAGAATCGATAATGCGACGAATCCTCGGAACGTCTACTCCGAACAGTTCTATTTCAGGAACTGCAGGTTTAGGAACATTGACAATGCGGGAAAGGGCAGTACCCAGGGTCACTTCATCTGCAAAATTCACGTGTCCTTTTGCCAGGAAGGCGGCAACCTCCGCTCCGGCTGTATTAATCGAAGGAAGTATAGGGAAAATCGGTTTCTTGCAAGTTTGCATCTTCTCGTGAAGCACGTCATACATTTCAAACATGGTAACCAATCCCGGAGTTCCGAAGATGGCCATCATGGCGTCTATATTGTCGAGTTTCTCCTCGCAGTAGTCGATGCAAAGACGCAGATGCTCCGGTGTTCCGGTAGCCAGAATATCAATAGGATTCCCAACGGCAGCACCGGGGAACAGTCGGGCTTTTAGTTCTTCGGCTATTTCTCCTTCCAGTTTAGGAACATTCAGTCCGCCTTTACTCAAGGCGTCTGTCAGCATCACTCCCGGACCTCCGGCATGGGTGATAATAGCAAAATTCTTCCCTTTCAATTCGGGCAGAGTAAACACACAACCTACAGTAGTCAATTCTTCACGAGAGAAACAACGTACAATCCCCGCTTTACGGAACAATGCTTCCACTGCCGAATCGGAACTGGCGATTGCGCCTGTATGGGAAGACGCCGCCCGGCTTCCGCTCTCCGAACTTCCGGCTTTGATTGCCGCAATCTTACATCCTTTTCTAATCAAAGACGAAGCATGGAATAACAACCTGTCCGGATTCTGAATACTTTCAATATAAAGCAGTTTTAGATGAGAGTCTTTTTCGGGATCGAAGTTCTCATCCATAAATTGCAATACATCTTCTACGCCAATCTGCTTGGCATTTCCCACCGACCAGACTGAATTGAACTGCAAACCTTTTGTAACGGCACTTTCGAGAATAAATACCGCCGTAGCACCGGAGCTGGAAATCAAGTCCACCCCTTTCGGATTTAAATTGGGAATTGGCTGGCTGAACACGCTATGATGCCATGTGTTCATCAATCCGATGCAATTAGGACCAATCAATGAGGCTCCGTATTTATTGACTGTTTCCAGAATACGCTCTTCCAACAGTGCTCCTTCGTGGGTTTCTTCACCAAAACCTGCAGAAAGTATGATAAATGCCCTGGTTTGCTTCTTGCTGGCCAATGTTTCCACAATATCGGGACACATTACAGCAGGTATAGCCAACACTGCCAGATCCGTATCCGGCAGGTCGCTCACATCCGCAAAAGCAGGAACTCCCTGTACTTCCTTCTCCTTCGGATTCACCGCCCGAAGTTCTCCCTGATAACCTCCATTTATCAAATTCTTTAATATTGCGCCACCCGGCTTATGTACATTATTCGATGCCCCTACTACAACAATGCTTTCAGGACGAAGCAACTGGGTTGTTATCATATCATGCTTTGGTTTTCGTTTAACTTAGGTACAAATATATTCTTTCTTATGAGAAAAAAGAAAGAAAAAGGGAAGAATTGTATATAGAAACAAACTGTAAAAAAGAAAAAGATTAAGATTACAAATAGGTTATACTAACTTTTTGAAAAATGAAGCCGTCATCTCTTCATGAAATTCTGATCATCAGGGATGAAATTATTTTTATGCAGAAAAAACGGATATAAAACTAATAAAGAATCTGAAATATACGCCACAAAGACCAAGATGTATCAAGAAAGGGAAAGAAAGACCATTTGTAAATTTCAAATTCACACGAAATAGAGATTAAAACGAATTAAATTAATAGCTCAAAAAGACTATATATAAAAAAGGATCAATTATCTCAATTCCACATTTCAAATTAACACTATTAGTATCTCACTATTTCAGGAGCAACCAGAAGAAAATTTGTACCTAAAAAAAACTTTTATCTCTTTGTTTAAAAGCAAAGACATGTTTCTCTCTAACCAATGAATCGTTCCTTTAAAAGCAACAGAAGCTTCCTTTAAAAGGAACGGTGTTCAATTCTGCCAATAATTATACATATTTACTTATTTATATTCAAATTCATATAGTTATTTCTGCATATTCTTACAATACCTTATACATTATTTATTTTATTAGGACGAAGTTTAGATACTAATATTTTGTTTTAATCTTAAAAACAGAACATGCGAGAATAAATCCAACATATCAGTAAATAGCTTTATGTTAGAATAGCTATCAAATTTACATCATTCTTATGAGACACCCCCGACTATGAGAATGAAAAATCTGTGTTAATCCGTGTAATCTGTGATGAAAAGTCACTATCTTTGCACATTACAAAGCTGAAAACAACAAAAATCACACTATATAATGGAAAAGAAATTCAAAAGAACCACCGTCACATCGGCACTTCCGTATGCGAATGGGCCTGTCCACATCGGTCACCTGGCGGGTGTATACGTACCGGCAGATATTTATGTGCGTTATCTGCGTCTGAAAAAAGAAGATGTATTATTCATCGGAGGTTCGGACGAACACGGAGTACCTATCACGATCCGTGCCAAAAAAGAAGGAATTACTCCGCAGGATGTAGTAGACCGTTACCATTCACTGATTAAAAAATCATTCGAAGAATTCGGTATCTCATTCGACGTGTATAGCCGCACCACTTCACCGACGCATCACCAACTGGCTTCGGATTTCTTCAAAACATTGTACAATAAAGGAGAATTCATCGAAAAAACATCCGAACAATATTATGACGAGGAAGCAAAAACATTCCTTGCCGACCGTTATATCACTGGAGAATGTCCCCACTGCCATTCGGAAGGCGCTTACGGCGACCAATGCGAAAAGTGCGGAACCTCACTTTCTCCTACGGACCTTATCAATCCCAAAAGCGCCATCAGCGGCAGCAAACCGGTGATGAAAGAAACCAAGCACTGGTATCTTCCTCTCGACAAACACGAAGCATGGCTGCGCAAATGGATTCTGGAAGACCACAAAGAATGGCGTCCCAATGTATACGGCCAATGCAAAAGCTGGCTCGACATGGGGTTGCAGCCACGTGCCGTGAGCCGTGACCTCGACTGGGGTATCCCTGTGCCGGTAGAAGGAGCAGAAGGAAAAGTGCTTTATGTATGGTTTGACGCACCTATCGGCTATATCTCCAACACCAAAGAACTTCTCCCCGACAGCTGGGAAACCTGGTGGAAAGATCCCGAGACCCGCCTGATTCATTTCATCGGGAAAGACAACATCGTGTTCCACTGCATCGTATTCCCTGCCATGCTGAAAGCAGAGGGCAGCTATATCCTGCCGGACAACGTGCCGAGCAACGAATTCCTCAACCTCGAAGGAGACAAAATCTCTACTTCCCGCAACTGGGCTGTATGGTTGCACGAATACCTGATCGACTTCCCCGGCAAACAGGACGTACTCCGCTACGTACTGACCGCCAACGCACCGGAAACAAAAGACAACGACTTCACCTGGAAAGACTTCCAGGCACGCAATAACAACGAACTGGTAGCCGTATACGGTAACTTCGTGAACCGTGCAATGGTATTGACTCAAAAATACTTCGACGGGTGCGTACCTGCACAAGGCGAATTGACCGACTACGACAAGGAAACGCTGAAAGAATTTGCAGACGTAAAAGCGGAAGTGGAAAAACTGCTCGACGTATTCAAATTCCGCGACGCACAGAAAGAAGCCATGAACCTGGCACGTATCGGCAACAAATACCTGGCCGACACCGAACCGTGGAAACTGGCTAAGACAGATATGGAACGTGTAGGAACCATCCTCAACATTTCCCTGCAACTGGTTGCCAACCTTGCCATCGCCTTCGACCCGTTCCTGCCGTTCAGCTCGGAAAAACTCCGCAAAATGCTGAATATGGACACTTTCGAATGGTCTGAACTGGGAAAAGATAACCTGCTTCCTGTAGGCCATCAGTTAAACAAACCGGAGTTATTGTTCGAGAAGATCGAAGACGCTACTATCGAAGCACAGGTACAAAAGCTGCTCGATACAAAGAAGGCAAACGAAGAAGCCAACTACAAAGCTAATCCTATCCGCCCAAACATCGAATTCGACGACTTCACGAAACTGGATATCCGTGTAGGTACCATTCTCGAATGTCAAAAAGTTCCGAAAGCGGATAAATTGCTGCAATTCAAAATCGATGACGGACTGGAAACACGTACCATCGTATCAGGTATTGCCAAGCATTATCAACCGGAAGAGCTGGTAGGCAAACAAGTTTGCTTCATCGCTAATCTTGCTCCGCGCAAACTGAAAGGTATCGTCAGCGAAGGCATGATTCTAAGTGCCGAAAACAACGACGGCAGTCTGGCAGTTATTATGCCGGGACGTGAGGTGAAACCGGGCAGCGAAGTAAAATAATAAAACTAGAATAGGGAATACATGAAAAGCTATCATCACGCATAGCCTTTTCATGTATTCTTTGCAAATAACATGAGCGAGAATCAGTCACTAAAAGAAAAGACGGCCAAAGGACTATTTTGGGGAGGATTCAGCAACGGCATACAGCAGTTGTTAAATCTGCTTTTCGGAATATTCCTCGCGCGGTTGCTCACTCCGTCAGATTATGGAATGGTGGGAATGTTGGCCATCTTCTCCCTCATTGCCAGTTCGATACAGGAAAGTGGTTTCACAGCTGCCCTTGTTAATAAGAAAGAAGTGACGCACAATGATTACAATGCCGTATTCTGGTTCAACGCGGCCATCAGTCTGTCGCTGTACCTGCTGTTATTCCTCTGTGCACCGCTTATCGCTGACTTTTACGATACTCCCGAACTGACACCACTGGCACGTTATTCTTTTATCGGCTTCTTCATTGCCAGTCTGGGAATATCCCACAGTGCCTATCTCCTGCGTAATCTGATGGTCAAACAGCGGGCATTGTCTTCGGTTATCGGACTCACCGTGTCCGGAATCACCGGAGTCACTCTTGCCTACTTTGGTTTCTCTTATTGGGGAATTGCTACGCAAAGCATCGTTTACGTAACCATCAACACAGCCTGTTACTGGCATTTCACCCGTTGGCGACCGAGCTTGCAGTTCAACTTCACCCCGATTAAGGAAATGTTCGGATTCAGTGGGAAACTACTGGTTACCAATGTATTCAATCACATCAATAACAATCTGTTTTCCGTGATACTAGGTAAATTCTACAGCGAAAAAGAAGTAGGATATTACAACCAAGCCAATAAATGGTGCGGCATGGGCCAACTCTTCATCTCCGGCATGATAAACGGAGTAGCGCAACCGGTACTCACCAAAGTGTCCGACGACCTTGAACGGCAAAAACGGGTATTTCGCAAAATGCTGCGTTTCACCGCTTTTGTCTCGTTTCCCGCCATGTTGGGATTGGGAATCGTATCGGAAGAGCTGATTATCATCACCATCACCGACAAGTGGTATTCCAGCATATTAATCATGCAAATACTGTGTATCAGCGGAGCCTTTGCTCCCATCGCATACCTCTATCAGCAGCTCATCATCAGCAAAGGGAAATCCCGCATCTATATGTGGAACACCATAGCGCTCGGCATAATTCTACTGTCAGGCGTTCTGTTAGTCCACTCACACGGTATCTATGCCATGCTCGCCGTCTATGTATCCACCAATATACTGTGGCTACTGACGTGGCACTACTTCGTATGGCAGGAAATCGGACTAAAGCTGCGCCATGCACTGATAGACATTCTTCCTTATGCTGTCATTGCAGCTACGGTAATGGCAATCACCTATTATTCCACCCGTTCCATCGAGAATATTTATCTCCGCTTGGCAAGCAAGATAGTGCTCGCAGCAGCACTCTACGTAGCCGCCATGTGGGGCAGCCGTTCGGTCACCTTTAAAGAAAGCATCCAGTATTTCATCAAAAAGAAGACACATGAACCCCAATGATCTTGCCACCAAATACCACCTTCTAAATCGTTCTTTCAAAAAGACGATGATCTATCACATAGGTATAGACGCCGGATTCTTTACCGAATATACCTATATGCTTCACGCAATGCTTTATTGCCTGCAACACAAAATACAGTTCAAGCTCTACTCCGACGACGCCAACTTCGGATGGGAAAAAGGTTGGGAAGATTGTTTCGCCCCCTTCTGCGAGCAAATGCACGAACCGTTTCATCACACTTATAACACCCATCGCCTCCCCTCCTGGCAGGCATTGATGAAAGACAAAAAGCTGCCTAAGACGAAGTTACTGAAATGGAAACTGAAAGTAACCTGTAAGAACATCATCGGAAAAACGATTGCCTTTTTCACATACGGCAAACCGGTCTTGCTCAACTTTCAACTGACATTCAACCCCAATCAGCACTTCCATATTCCCGAACTGGGAATAGACGGCGACTATCTCCATACCTTCCAAAAACTGACGGAAATCACTTGGAAACTCAACGACACCACCGCACAGGAATGTCGCCAATGTGCCGCCGACCTGCAACTTCCACCCCAATACGCAGGATGCCAGATACGGGGAGGAGACAAGATCACCGAAACCAACCTGCTTCCACCGGAACATTACATACGGCTTATTAAAGAAAAGACCGCCCTACGCGACGTCTTTGTATTAACGGACGATTACCGCCTTTTCGAACAAGTACAAACCCTTGCCCCGGACATACACTGGTACACCCTTTGCAGCCCCGACGAAAAAGGATACGTCAACAGCGCTTTCACGCAGACCACCAAAGAGCTGAAACAGAGACAAATGACACGTTTCCTTTCCTCGATACAGATATTGATGAATGCCTCCGTCTTTATAGGAAGCATCACCACCGGTCCCAGCCTGTTCCTATTGAAGAAATTCTATCCGGACATTAATCCGGCAGACTGTCTGCTCAAGGACTTTCCGCAAGCATCCGTCCTCCCCATCCCGGGACGCGGACAAGTGGCCACCGAATTTATGCAAGGAAACTTAAAGTGATAGTAACTCAAAGTTATAGTAACTTAGCAATATAATTACTACTTTTGTAGCACAACGTGCATTAACCATTTCCGATGAACAAGAAATATACAGCCGAAGAGCTTGATTTATTACATGCCGAACTCTACGACATATTGGGAGAAACCATCCGGGTGTGTCAGAAGCACAACATTCCCTATTTTGTGATTGGCGGCACGGCAATCGGTGCACTCTACGACCAGGCGATTCTCCCCTGGGATGATGATATTGACATAGGCATGACGCGGGAGAACTACAACAAATTTCTGAAAGTAGCTCCCGGGGAACTGGGTCCTTCCTACTTCCTTTCATGGATAGAGACAGACCCTCATACCCCGTATTATTTTGCCAAAGTCAAGAAAAACGACACCCTTTTTGTAGAAGAAATGTTCAAGAATGTCCCGATGCATCCGGGCATTTTTGTCGATATATTCCCATTCGACAAGATTCCCGACAACAAGCTGCTGCGAAGAATACAATCCGAAGCACTCGGCTTCCTCAAATGCTGCCTGATGGGAAAAGAGATATGGATGTGGAAACACTTCGGTACATGTGAAATAGAGAACCCCACGAACCGGGGAGCCTTCTCCTGTTTCCTGAACAGGGTAGTCGACCTGCTTTTCTCTAAAAAAGCAATCTACCGCATGCTGGTGTCAGTTCAAAGCTGTTTCAACTCACGAAACACTCGTTACTATAACAACGTAATGGCCACTGCCGACCACATAACCGTAGAAAGCATCCGCCACCTGCAACCCGTGAAATTCGGCCCTCTCACAGTGACCGCCCCCGACGACCTGGAAGGATTTTTGCGTTACAACTATCCAACCCTGCATCGATTTACAGAAGAAGAGCAGGAAAAAGTGAACAACCACTATCCTGCCGCCCTGTCATTCAGTACAACCCCAAAACAAGAACTATGAATATGAAATCCGCTTTAGTAGACGTCCCGGTACTTATCCTGTTCTTCAACCGCCCGCAACAGTTGTCGCAAGTGTTCGAGCAAGTGAAGAAAGCGCGTCCGTCCCGCCTCTTCCTCTATCAGGACGGAGCACGAAACGAACGTGACCTGCCCGGAATAGAAGCCTGCCGTGAAATCGTATCACAGATAGACTGGGAATGTGAAGTAGAACGGCTTTATCAGGAAAAGAATTTCGGCTGCGACCCTTCGGAGTACATTTCGCAGAAATGGGCCTTTTCGAAAGTCGACAAGTGCATCGTATTGGAAGACGACGATGTGCCCGCCGTCTCCTTTTTCCAATTCTGCAAGGAGATGCTGGATAAATACGAACATGACACCCGCATCAGCATGATTGCCGGATTTAACCCCGAAGAAATCACCCAAGATATGCCCTACGACTATTTCTTTACCACCACCTTCTCTATCTGGGGATGGGCAAGCTGGAAACGGGTAGTCGACCAATGGGATGAGTTCTACAACTTCCTGGACGACTCCTTCAATATGCAACAACTGGAACAGCTTATCAAGGAACGCAAATTCCGGAGCGACTTTATCTACATGTGCCAGCGTCACCGGGAACAGCAGAAAGCCTTTTATGAAACGATCTTCCACGCCTCCATACTGTTCAACTCCGGGCTAAGCATCGTGCCTACCCGCAACATGATTAATAACTTGGGAGCAACGGCAGATTCCACCCATTTCGCCGGCTCGATTCATACCCTGCCCAAAGGTTACCGCCGCATCTTCACGATGAAGCGCTATGAGGTGGATTTTCCACTGAAACATCCCCGCTACGTCATCGAAAACGTTGCCTACAAAGAGAGCGTTTACCGCATCATGGGCTGGGATCATCCGTGGATCAAGATCGGACGTTCGTTCGAAGAACTGTTCCTCAACCTGAAATACGGCAATTTCTCCATCATTACGAAAGCTGTCAAAAACCGAATCAACAAATGGCTGAAAAGAAACAAGCACCACTAAATAAGTTGCTTACTATTTATTTTTACCATACCCGCCTCACACGGGAAAGCTACGAGGAATGGAAAGAATATAAATTCCCCGGACACATCTTATACGGACTTCCTTTACTGGAGAATTACGGAATACACTCCGTGATGCACAAATGCAAATATTTCTCCGGCCGTCTGAAACTCATGCTTTACGCCACCAAAGAGATTCTCTTCTGCAAGGAGAAATACGACGTCCTCTACGCCACCTCTTTCCGGGGTATAGAGCCCGTCATCTTCCTCCGTGCCCTGGGACTGTATCGCAAGCCCATCGTGATCTGGCATCATACGGCAGTCGTGACCAATCCCAAACCGTGGCGCGAACAAATCTCCCGCCTTTTCTACAAAGGTATAGACCAAATGTTCCTGTTCAGTCGGAAACTGATTCAGGACTCGCAGAAAACCCGGAAAGCACCGTCCCACAAACTGAAACTCATCCATTGGGGACCGGATCTTCCTTTCTACGACCACCTGCTTGCAGAAATGCCCGACCGGAAGCCCGAAGGATTTATCTCCACCGGTAAAGAAAACCGGGACGTAGACACCTTGCTCCAGGCATTTGCCGCAACGAACGAGAAACTGGATTTGTACATTGCCGTCTCATGCGGTAACATCAACTATAAAAAGATCATCGACCCGTATGCATTGCCCGACTCCATTCGCATCCATTATACCGACGGAGTGATTCCCTACGAACTGGGGAAACTGGTGGCACGCAAAAGTTGCATCGTGATCTGCTGCCTGGACTTCCCCTATACCGTAGGACTGACCACGCTCGTGGAAGCATTCGCCCTCGGCATCCCCGTCATCTGTTCGCGCAACCCCAACTTCGAAATAGACATCGACAAGGAAGGAATAGGCATCACCGTAGAATATAACGACGTACAAGGCTGGATAGACGCTATCCGCTACATCGCCGACCACCCCGAAGAGGCACGGCGCATGGGAGAGAATGCCCGCAAACTGGCGGAAGAACGTTTCAACCTCGAAATCTTTTCACGCGAAATAGCAGAAAGCTTGCTGGAAATATCAAACATTTCCTCTAAAAACCGTACATTTGCATAAACTTTTGCCCATGAGAGTCCTGATTATAAATACATCTGAACGAATAGGAGGAGCAGCCATCGCAGCAAGCCGGTTGATGGAGTCACTGAAAAACAACGGCATCAAAGCCAAAATGCTGGTACGTGACAAACAGACCGACCAAATCAGTGTTGTCCGCTTAAAAAGTAACTGGTTGCAAGTGTGGAAGTTCATGTGGGAACGGATTGTGATCTGGAGTGCCAACCGTTTCCGGCGTTACCATTTGTTTGACGTAGACATCGCCAACACAGGTACAGACATCACCTCACTCCCGGAATTCCGCCAGGCCGACGTGATCCATCTGCATTGGATCAACCAGGGAATGCTCTCACTGAACGATATACGAAAGATACTGACCTCCGGCAAACCCGTAGTCTGGACCATGCACGATATGTGGCCATGCACCGGCATCTGCCATTACGCACGGGAGTGCAACAACTATCAGCAGGAATGTCACGACTGTCCGTACATCTACAAAGGCGGGGGACGAAAGGATTTATCCTATCGCACGTTCCGCAAAAAACAAAAGTTATACAGCTACGCTCCCATTCATTTCGTCACGTGCAGCCATTGGCTGAAGGAACAAGCCCAGACCAGTGCATTATTTGAAGGGAAAAGCGTGACCAATATTCCGAACGCTATTAATACCAACTTGTTCAAACCCATGAACAAGAAGGAAGCGCGTGCCAAATTCATGTTGCCGGAAGGTAAGAAACTAGTTTTGTTCGGCTCATTAAAGATCACCGATAAACGAAAAGGGGTCGACTATCTGATTGGGGCATGCAAACTGTTGGCAGAAAAGCATCCGGAATGGAAAGACTCACTGGGTGTAGTCGTATTCGGCAACCAGTCGCAGCAGTTACAGGAACAACTTCCTTTCCATGTATACCCGCTCCCTTATATCAAAAATGAGCATGAAGTAGTGAATATCTACAATGCCGTAGACCTCTTCGCCATCCCGTCTCTGGAAGAGAATCTTCCCAATATGATTATGGAAGCAATGGCCTGTGGAGTGCCTTGTGTCGGTTTTAATGTGGGAGGTATCCCCGAAATGATCGATCATCTGCACAACGGCTACGTGGCACAATACAAATCCTCGGAAGATTTTGCCAACGGCATACATTGGATATTGACGGAACCGGAATACAACGAACTCTCTGCACAGGCCTGCCGCAAGGTTCTGGGTAATTATTCGGAGAGTATCGTTGCAAAGAAATATACAGATGTCTACAATAAAATAACGGGGAAATATGCATAGTGTCCATCCTACTCCCAAGTTCTCTATCATTACGGTGACATACAATGCTGAAAAGGTATTGGAAGACACGATTCAAAGTGTTATTTCACAAACCTATCATCATATAGAATATATTATCGTGGATGGAGCTTCCAAGGATGGAACCCTCTCTATTATCAACCGCTACCGGTCACGCATACACACCGTCGTCAGCGAACCCGACAAAGGACTGTATGACGCTATGAATAAGGGCATCGCCCTTGCCAGCGGTGATTATCTCTGTTTCCTGAATGCAGGCGACTGTTTTCATGAGGACGATACTCTACAACAAATGGTGCACACCATTAACGGCAATGAACTGCCCGATGTACTTTACGGAGAAACCGCTATCGTAGACAAGGACAGGCATTTCCTGCGGATGCGCAGATTGTCCGCCCCTGAAACGCTCACCTGGAAAAGCTTCAAACAGGGAATGCTAGTCTGCCACCAGGCATTCTTCCCCCGCCACACGCTCGTAGAGCCATATAATCTGCAATATCGCTTTTCTGCAGATTTCGACTGGTGCATCCGCATCATGAAGAAAGCACATACTTTGCACAATACTCACCTGACAATCATCGACTATCTGGAAGAGGGAATGACTACCCGGAATCAGAAAGCATCCCTCAAAGAAAGATTTCGGATCATGGCAAAGCACTATGGGCTGATCGGAACCGTGGCGCATCATGCATGGTTCGTGATCCGTGCAGTTACTCACCGGTAGGCGAAGGCATATAAAGCATTACCTGGTCTAATATCACTCCTTCGTCCAATGCCTTGATTACCAATTTGTGGGACTTCTTTCCGGATACCGGAAGTCGAACCGTTCGGATGGCTTGATTGCGCAGCACGTTCTCTTTCCATTCTTCACTCCGTCCTTTCGTTTCATAAGAGATCACTTCAGGCGCTGCATCGTCTAATGATACCAAGAAACGTAATTGATCTCCTCTCACAGGATGATTAGGCAACAAGCGGATGTCAACCTCTACCGAGTCTGTTTTCCAGTTATCAAAAGAGAACATCAGTGCATCTCCCTTGTCAATGCCTGTCGCTTTGCTTTCATATCCCAGACCCTCACAAACAGCAGAAGTTCCTTTCCGCGCATTCAAGGTCTTACTATTCGGGATATTTTTCCCATCCAAGCCGTTCCATTTATAGATAGCTACACGCTCTTTCATCATCGGAGAAGTAGCCGTTTTTCTTTCCACGCGATTGAATACGGGGAGTTTTCGGGGTTGGAAATCCATCATGCGGTTCCACTTCCCATCTTCCAGTGAGTTATACTGTTTTGTCAATACTACAATGCTGTCATAGGCAAGATCACTTTTCTCCCAGTCCGCTTTTCCGTGGCGGGCTAATTGGGCATATAGCAATTTCCGGTTCATCTGTGTAGCAGCTTGCACCGGGTATTTCACCAATTCAAAATAGGCACTTTGTCTGCCGGATGGGATTTTCGAAGCTGCCCGTTCCACTGCCTCCGACAATTTATCATAAGCCTGCAAACGTCCGTTGATTTCTTTTTCACTCCATGGGAGATCTTTGACAACACGATAAACAGGATCTTTCTCCTCTTCCCTCGTGTTTCCCATAAATTCAGGTTTACGAATATGGGCCAGACGATAGTGTTCCTGCATCACAGGCAATACTGCCTTTGCGCACGAAGCTCCCAATTCCCGTTCCAGCCAGTGTTTCAGATGAGAGGTCACTCCTTCCGAGGCCACAGCTTCCATATTCCAGGCCATATCCATAAACAACTCTATCTGATACT
>ERZ791737.1071-NODE-1071-length-15224-cov-20.630628_pt1 | contig 15224 bp, 11 predicted proteins | sample MGYA00510042_ERZ791737 | MGnify/ENA primary metagenome ERZ791737 (study PRJEB30046, sample SAMN00791965) | human gut metagenome | study: EMG produced TPA metagenomics assembly of the A metagenome-wide association study of gut microbiota in type 2... | reverse complement strand
AACACCAATATTAGACATGATAAATAGTAAAAAATATAATGCGTCAGCCCTGTTCACAGTGCGCGAATACATATTCAAGCCTTGCGAATATCCGTTCGCAAGGCTTGAACAGAGAATAGTTACTAAAAGAAAGAACTTTTCTCTTTAGATTCCAGACTTTTTCTCTTTATATCGGAGAAGTTTTCTCTATACACCTACGCAAAGGCGTATACACTACATAGAGTGGAGAGACGTTACTTATAGGACTTCCGGTATATTTCCAATACCTCGTCATCACTCAGAGGACGCGGATCCATTCCGAACAGTCCTCCCATCGTTTCGCGTGCATTCCGTACAAGACGGCTGAGGTCTTCCTCCGTCACTCCATATTCCGAAAGAGCGATATTATCAATGCCGCAGGCTGCCTGCAAGTCGGCCAATGCTGCGAAGAAGTCAGCGGGCGATGTGCTTTTCTGTCCGGTCAAGGCTTCAGCCATACGCATATAGCGTTCGGGCACTACATCGACAAACGAAGCAAACCATGCCAAGGAGATACAGGTCAATGCCGCACCATGTTCCACATTGGGGAAGAGGGCACTTACCGCATGTGCAAGAGAGTGTTCCGAAATACAGCTTGAGGTCGATTCCACCAGCCCCGCAAGCGTACTGGCCAGAGCTACTTCGCTGCGGGCTTCCAAATCATTTCCATTCTTCACAGCTTTAGCCAGCGAACGGCCAATGAGTTCGATGCTCTTAAGTGAAAAGATCTCGCTTACCGGCGTTGCAATTGTTGCAAGATAGCCTTCGGCAGCATGGAAGAAAGCGTCAAAACCTTGATAGGCTGTCAATTTGGGCGGAACGGAAACCATCAGGGCGGGGTCTACAATTGCTACTTGGGGCATGGTATCGGGCGTGCCATATCCTATTTTCTCATTATTGTGCGTGATGACAGTCCACGGATCTACCTCTGTGCCGGTGCCTGCCGTAGTGGGGATAGCTATGACCGGCAAAGCCTTATGCTTCGGCGTTTGTCCTTTTCCGGTACCTCCGCTTACATAGTCCCAGTAGTCGCCCTCGTTGCAAGCCATCACCGCGATGGATTTGGCAGAATCGATAGAACTACCGCCGCCCAGTCCTACAATGAAGTCGCACTGTTCGCGGCGACAGATTGCAGCTGCTTCCATCACATGTTCTTTTATCGGGTTAGCTTGTATCTTGTCGTAAATCACGGTCTCGACTCCATTCTCAGCCAATCCTTTCACTACTTTATCCACATAACCATACTTGCGCATGGAGTTTCCGCTGGAAATTACCAGCAAAGCCTTTTTGCCCGGAAGCTCTAATGTAGCCAACCGGTCGATTTCGCCGGCACCGAATATAATACGTGTCGGCAGTAACTGTTCAAATGCTTTCATCTTCAATCTTATTTTAAGTATTGTTTTATCACCGGACAAAGATACACTTTCTTGAAATGAATTACTTTTCTCAAACGTTCTTTTTATGTTGTGCACGTATCACTTTACCAAAAACAAAACTTTTGTATCTTTGCAGCATGGACAAGCAGAAGGTAATACAATACATCGACCGTAACAAGCTCTTTTCTACAGAAGACAAGATACTTGTGGCATTGAGTGGCGGAGCCGACTCGGTGGCATTGCTGCGCCTGCTCCTCTCCTTAGGGTACATCTGCGAAGCTGCCCATTGCAATTTTCATCTTCGCGGAGCAGAGTCGGACCGGGACGAACTGTTTGTCCGCCACTTATGCAGAGAACAACAAGTGCCATTGCACACCGTCCACTTCGATACGGAACGGGAAGCCAAAGAACGGCACATTTCCATCGAAATGGCTGCAAGAGAACTGCGTTACAACTGGTTTGAAGAAGTACGAAAAGAGTGTAACGCCGCTGTTATAGCAGTTGCCCATCACCAGGACGACAGCGTGGAAACCTTTCTGCTCAATCTTATCCGTGGAACCGGCATCAACGGACTATGTGGAATACAACCCGGCAATGGAAAGATTGTCCGCCCCCTGCTTTGCCTGGACCGGAAGGAGATTGTTGACTACCTGCACGGCATCGGGCAAGATTATGTAACGGACAGCACCAACCTGCAAGATGAGTACACCCGCAACAAGATACGGCTTAACCTGCTGCCCATGATGCAGGAAATCAATCCATCGGTAAAAGAGAGCATCCTTAAAACGGCAGAACATCTGGAAGATGCAGCCGCTATATATAATAAAGGTATAGAAGAAACCAAAAAACGAATACTCACTCAAGAAGGTATACTTATCCGCGCCTTGCAGCAAGAAACGGCATCGGAAACAGTCTTATTCGAGATCTTATATCCCCTGGGGTTCAATGCTGCCCAGGTAAAAGACATATACCGCGCACTGAACGGTCAGCCGGGCAAGATATTCACCGGCACCGGATGGCGCGTCGTCAAAGACCGGGAACTGTTATTGATAGAGCCGCTGCAAGAGGTTGTAAAGCCTGACTTGGAGATAAAAGAGTACGACTACACTCCGTGCTTCGTTATCCCCCGTGATAAAAGCACGGCCTGTTTTGATGCGGACAAACTCCGGCATCCCCTCTCCCTACGCCTTTGGAGGCAAGGAGACACATTCGTCCCCTTCGGTATGAAAGGAAGGAAAAAAGTAAGTGACTACCTGACCGACCGCAAGTTCTCCCTCCTGCGCAAAGAACAACAATGGGTACTCTGCTGCGGAGATGATATCATCTGGTTAGTGGGAGAACGAACGGACAATCGGTTCAGAGTAGATGAACAGACGAAGAAAGTATTGGTAGTGATAACTAAATAATAATCCTATCTTCTTTTTGTCTTTTGAAGCAATCGGCCAGCAATACCACAAACGGTGTATCGTAAGTGCGTGCCTTCTGCGTGCATCCCTTTACACAAGCACAGCATTTAATGCATTTCTCTGCAATCGTATTGCACTCATCACCTTTTATAATAGCACCCGCAGGACAATGCGTGGCGCAATACCCGCAATGCGTGCAACGTTCCGCATCTACTTTCGGAGTACGTGGCATGGGAACCCCGCTCTTACGCAACTTTACCACCTTACGCAAAAAGCGGAATAAAGGGAAGAAAGGCTGGCGAGGCCGCTGAATACGCGCCACATCCACACCGTACAGTTTCTCCATATCAGCCGCAGCAGCAATCTTGGTACGTATCTTTTCGCCGAAAAGTTCTGCAAACTTCAGATCTTCCGCATCCGGACGCCCGGCCGCAACCGGATATCTGTCATTGCTAAACGAATGCTCGCCTACGAAAGTAGCTCCCGCTATCACTTTAAAGCCCCGTTCGGTAACGAAAGCATCCAACTCGGTCAAAGCCTTTTCGTAAGCACGGTTTCCATAGACCACTACCACCACGGCAGGCGCACCGTCAGAGTGGATGTCCTTCATCCGCTCCAATGCCAAAGGAGCCACATGCCCGCCATATACCGGTACTGTAATAACCGCCAATGCATGAGCCGGAACCACCTGCTCATCAGTCGTTTTCAGCGTTAAATCCACTTCTTTCACCGAAGAAATTCCCGTGCCGTGAACAATTGCCTTGCCTACTTGTTTAGAAGTACGAGTAGGTGAAAACGTTATCAGATGTGCTTCATCTATATTCATAAATCAATTCCTTATGTTGTTGTTAATACAGCAAAGATAAAGTTTTAAATTTAAAAAAAAGGCGATTTATTTATGAAACCAAAAATATTTATTACCTTTGCGCCGTTGAAACATTCTGCAACTTCCTGCTGAGGCAAGGATTGTAATCAGATTTCCGGTTCAATAATAAATATCCCAATTAAATCATAAATTACAAGGTAAACTTGCCAAGTTGCTTCAGACAACACCTGCAACCGTGCATCTATGCCTATTCAAAAGAAGAAATTTTAAACCATTCACACATATACTGTATGTATAACATCATTCAACTGAACGACAAAAATTTGTCGGAACTGCAAACTATTGCCCAAGAACTGGGTATTAAAAAAACAGACTCACTCAAAAAAGAAGAACTTGTTTACAAGATACTTGATGAACAAGCCATCGCAGGCGCTACCAAGAAAGTAGCCGCCGACAAGCTGAAAGAAGAACGCAAAGGAGGGGACAAGCAAAAGCGTTCGCGCGTCACTGTAAAAACCGTAAAGAAAGAAGGCGCCGACAAGGTATTCTCAGCTACCAAAAACGGTGATCTCACCAAGTCGAAAGCAGAGGAAGCTCCTGCAACCAAGGAACAGCCCCAAGCTGCTGAAACCGCCAAAGAACCGGCTACCGCAACTGCTGCCGTCGCTACTCCTGCAGAAAAACCGGCAACTGCCCCCAAACGCAAACCGGGACGTCCCCGCAAGGTAAAAGAGGAAGAAACAGCCGCTCCTAAAGCAACTGAAACTCCCAAAACAATAGAGCCCGAATTGAATTTCGAACCGAAAGTTACAAAAGTGGAAAACAAGCCCCAAAAGGTAGCTGTACCGGACGAAAGCCCTATCCTGGCAGAAACCGAAGACGACTTCATTCCTATCGAAGACCTTCCGACAGAAAAGGTTGAATTGCCTTCCGAACTCATCGGCAAATTCGAAGCAACCAAAGCAGAAACACCTGCTGCGCCTGCTGCCACACCTGCCGAACAGCATCCTCAACCATTGCAACGCCCACGTCTGCGTCCTCGCGACAACAGCAACAATCCTCCTTACAATAATAATAACAACAATAATAACAACCGCCCCGGTTATCAGCAGCGCCCCGTACAGCCACAGCGCCCCGCGCAGCCGTACAATACAGGCGACAACTATACTCCTGCTCCGGAGCGCAAAACGATAGAGCGCGAAAAAGCCTACGAATTCGACGATATCCTTACCGGAACCGGCGTACTGGAAATCATGCAGGATGGCTACGGCTTCCTTCGTTCTTCCGATTACAATTACCTCTCTTCACCGGACGATATCTACGTATCTCAATCGCAAATCAAGCTCTTCGGCCTGAAAACCGGTGATGTGGTAGAAGGCGTAATCCGTCCGCCCAAAGAAGGTGAGAAGTATTTCCCGCTGGTGAAAGTGTCCAAAATCAACGGACGCGACCCGGCTTTTGTACGTGACCGCGTCCCCTTCGAGCATCTTACTCCGCTATTCCCGGACGAGAAGTTCAGACTTTGCAAAGGCGGTTATTCCGATTCATTATCAGCCCGCGTAGTCGATCTTTTTGCCCCTATCGGCAAAGGTCAGCGTGCCTTGATCGTGGCACAGCCCAAAACCGGTAAGACTATCTTGATGAAAGATATCGCCAATGCCATTGCAGCCAACCATCCGGAAGTCTACATGATTATGCTGCTCATCGACGAGCGCCCGGAAGAAGTAACCGACATGGCCCGCACCGTGAATGCCGAAGTAATCGCTTCTACATTCGACGAACCGGCCGAACGCCACGTGAAAATTGCCGGCATCGTTCTTGAGAAAGCCAAAAGAATGGTAGAATGCGGACATGATGTCGTTATCTTCCTCGATTCTATCACCCGTCTGGCACGTGCCTACAACACGGTGTCTCCCGCTTCCGGCAAAGTACTTTCCGGTGGTGTCGATGCCAATGCACTGCACAAGCCCAAACGCTTCTTCGGTGCTGCCCGTAACATTGAAGGCGGCGGTTCACTGACCATCCTTGCTACCGCATTGATTGATACCGGCTCCAAGATGGATGAAGTGATCTTCGAAGAATTCAAGGGTACCGGTAATATGGAATTGCAGCTCGACCGCAACTTGTCCAACAAGCGTATCTTCCCTGCCGTCAACATCGTTGCTTCCAGCACACGCCGCGACGACTTGCTGCAAGACAAGCAGACTCTGGACCGCATGTGGATTCTGCGCAAATACCTTGCCGATATGAACCCGATAGAGGCGATGGATTTCGTAAAAGACCGTTTGGAAAAGACCAAAGACAACGACGAGTTCCTAATGAGCATGAACAGCTAAAGAAAAGCTGTTACAATATAGTACAAAAGCTTCCATTTGCGTCCATAAACGCAGATGGAAGCTTTTTTTATAACTGCTTTTTCCTACTTTTGCTGCCGGACAAACAACCTTAAACAAATAAAATCTGAATTCAATGAAGACTCTTTATCCTTTTATGGGAATGGCACTGTGCAGCCTGCCTATGACAGCACAACAATCACCGAATTTCCTGATTATCCAATGCGACCACCTGACTCAACGCGTTGTAGGTGCATACGGCGCTGATCCCAGTTGCACTCCTCCCATCGACCGGCTCGCCTCCCAAGGAGTGGTATTTGCCAATGCTTATGTAGGTTGCCCTCTCAGCCAACCATCACGTGCAGCCCTATGGAGTGGGTTGATGCCGCATCAGACCAATGTACGTTCTAACTCGGATGAACATATCAACCCGCCATTGCCCGACAACATTCCCACATTGGGAAGCCTCTTTTCAGCCAATGGATACGAAGCCGTACACTTCGGGAAAACCCATGATATGGGAGCCCTGAGAGGTTTCCGCCACAAGGAACCTGTTGCCAAACCATTCACCGACCCCGAATTTCCCGTCAATAACGACAGCTTTTTGGATGTGGGAACCTGCGAAGATGCCGTTAGCTACCTCAGCAACCCACCGAAAGAACCTTTTATATGTATAGCCGATTTCCAAAACCCTCACAATATCTGCGGATATGTCGGCGAAAACAAAGGGGAACATACAGACAGTCCTATCAGCGGATTCCTGCCCGACTTACCCGACAACTTTGAAGTGGAAAACTGGAAAAGCCTTCCTCTTCCCATCCAATATATCTGTTGCAGCCACCGGCGCATGATGCAGGCTGCACATTGGAACGAAGAAAATTACCGGCATTATATTGCTGCCTTCCAGCACTACACGCGAATGGTTGCCAAGCAGATAGACAGTGTACTGCAAGCGCTCTACTCCACCCCTGCCGGCAAAAACACCATTGTCGTTGTCCTGGCAGACCATGGTGATGGAATGGGATCGCACCGCATGGTGACCAAGCAAGTCAGTTTCTACGAAGAGATGACCAATGTACCGTTCATCATAGCCGGTCCCGGCATCCAACCCCGCCCCAAGCCGGTGGAAGAGTTACTGACCCAACCAACAACCGACTTACTGCCCACCCTCTGCGAACTGGCAGGCATTCCGGTACCCGCTGATAAACCCGGCATCAGCCTGGCTCCCTTCCTGAAAGGCAAGAAGCAAGAAAAACAACATCCATACGTAGCTTCCGAATGGCATAGCGAGTATGAAGTAACCGTCAGTCCCGGACGAATGATACGCGGTCCTCGATATAAATACACCCATTATCTGGAAGGTAACGGAGAAGAATTATACGATATGAGCAAGGATAAAGGAGAAAAACACAACCTCGCAAACAATCCGGAATATGCTGATATCCTCATTCAGTATCGCGCTTTACTGGATAATTATATCTACCGCACCCAAGATGATTACCGTAATCTGAAAGTAGAAGCAGACAAAAGATGGCGTAGCCATATCCCCGGTTATCCAAACCACGAAGGACCTTGCGCAAGGGATATAATCAATAGAAAATAAAAATAACGGCCTAAAAAGAGCGGGATAATATATGTATTCCGCTCTTTTTGATTAAATTTGCATCTATGTTTCTTTACCCTAATAAAAAGAAAATAAGTTGAAAGTAATTAGAACATACATATTGTTAATCTTATTACTGTTTGGCACAGGCCTTCAAGCCGCATCTCTCGAAGAAGGAGATGTGTCCAAGCATGTCCGCTTGATAGAAACATTAGTAGACAATAACTTAGGCTATTCCCAAGAAGTGAAAACGAGCGATATCATTCAATGGGAGGATGAAGTTGTAGCTGCCTTTCAAGAGCAACAAGACTACAAGCACATGTTTTTAACAAAGCAGATGGCTGTATATGCTTATGCCCTGCAGGGACAGATTACCGAAGCTTTGAAGAAATCGAATGCAATGCTGGCACAAGCCCAACAAATGAAATATGATATCGGTATTGCCTTGTCCCACTTTGCATTGGGAGACACTTATCTCAATGCAAGCATGGATGCAGAAGCAATAGAAGAATATGAAGAAGCTATCCAGATATTGTATCAGGTTCCCAATTCCGAACAACTGCAAGAAAGAGTCTTCATGCAACTGGTACCCACGCTCATCAAAGCGAAACGAACTGGAGAAGCCGAAACCTATCTGGAGAAAATGGGGCAGACTTACGAGAAAAGCAAATTAAATCCATTCTTATTCTATATCTACCAGGCATACTACTATATTCATGCCGGAGATTTAGTGAAAGCCAACCAATACATTGCCAATGCCGAACAGGTAAACAATGACGATCCGTCTTATTTCCACACTTCCATATTGAAATATATGCAAGCCGGATGTGCCAGAGAAGCCGGAAATTACGAACAAGCCATCCAACTATATACAGAACTGGCAGACGATGCCGACCATATAAGTGTATACGGCAACTACTTGAAACTGAGGAAATCAATCGCTCAAATATATACCAAGTTAGAACATTATAAAGAAGCATGCGAGATTTACCAGAATATCAATTCTGCCCGCGATTCTATCAACGCCCATAACTATACAAACCAAATCAATCTGTTGCGGACAGTCTATCAGGTAGACCGGCTTGAAGTGGACAACCAAAAGCAATGGAACCGCGTATTACTATATCTGATTGTAGGAGGTGTCTTGATTCTTACCATATTCATTTTGTTCGTTGTCCATATAAAGCAGGAAACCAAACGCCTCGCCACCTCAAAACAAAAGCTGAACGAAGCGCAAAAGAATGCTGAAAATTCTATCCGCACCAAAAGCTTGTTCCTGTCGAACATGAGCCATGAGATACGAACCCCACTGAACGCGTTATCCGGCTTCTCGTCTATCCTGACAGATACCAACATAGACCAAAGCATCCGCCAGCAATGCAATGACATCATACAGCAGAATTCAGACTTGCTCTTGAAACTGATTGACGATGTGGTAGACTTATCCAGCCTGGAAAGAGGAAAAATGCAGTTCCGCATGGGTACGCACGATGCCATCTTCCTCTGTCGTAATGTTATTGATACGGTGGAAAAGATAAAGCAGACAGCCGCCGCCGTCCTGTTTCAAACGTCATTGGAAAAGCTGGAACTTTATACTGATGAAGCCCGCTTGCAGCAACTGCTGATCAATCTACTCATCAACGCCACAAAGTTCACATCCGAAGGAAGCATCACACTTTCGCTGGAAGTGCAAGGAGACATGGCAATATTTTCCGTAACCGATACCGGCTGCGGAATTGCTCCCGAAAAGCAAGGCAAGATATTCAACCGCTTTGAGAAGTTGGACGAAAATGCGCAAGGCAGTGGCCTGGGGCTCTCTATCTGCCAATTGATTGTAGAACATTTCGGAGGCAAAATCTGGATTGACAGTGAATATACAAACGGTTCCCGTTTCATATTCACCCACCCCATCCATACCGCCGAAAAAAGAGAGGAGGCGGCACAATGAAAAAGATAACCTGCATCATACTCCTTGCTATACAGGCACTATTCTGTCTGGCGGGTAGTACCCCGACTTCCATAACCGACAGCCTGTCGGCACAACTGGAGACATTGCCCCATGACAGCACCCGGCTTCAACTGCTGGATAGGCTGGCACGCATATCACAAAGTTCTCCGGATGCATTAAAGTATGCCGGCCAGCTATTTAGAGAAGCCAAGGAACAAAACAACGATTATTACATTTGCAATGGTGCATACCTTCATATCCTCCATTATTACAATGATGAAGGAGAACTGGACAGCATTGCCAAATGGGTCAATATACTGAAACCGGTTGCCCAGAACAGCAAATATTGGGAAATCTACTTCAATGCACAAAAGTTGCTCATCAATATATACATCTATAAGAAAGAGTACGAATATGCATTCAGCGAAGCCATGCAGATGATGGAAAAGGCAACAGCCAACAACAGTCTGAATGGAGAACTCGCTTCCTACCAATGTTTGGCCAATATTTACCACAAAACCAATCGGTGGAAAGAAGAAGAGAAGGTTCTGAAGAAAGCATATAACTTATTACCGCAAATAGACCGGCTCGGCTCACAGCTCAATATACTCTTCCAACTTATCAGTTTCAATAAGCAAAGAAGAAACTATGCCGACCTGAAGAAATACCTGGACGAAGCAAAAGGGGTTATGAATGAAATGATACACCAGAATCCCGAAATGAAAGAAGCGCTTTCCGGTCAATATTTATATCTGGAAATATATTATACCTATCTTTATTTAGGAATTGACAATCCGGCTCTTGCCAAGGAACACTATGAGAAGGGGCAAACCTATATCACGCCCCAAACCCATCTTCCTTATTGGCTTACTTATCAGAACCTGGGCATTGAGTACTTCCTCTATATGAAAGAATATGATGCTGCGCTTGCTTTGGCAGACAGTGCTATGCATTTCGTAAGACAATATGATTTCGAAGAGTCCGACTATGCCAGGGAAGTAAACTATAAGGCTGATGCATTGAAAGCAATGGGCCGATACACCGAAGCCCTGCCACTCTATGAAAAGGCCAACCTGATGCAAGACTCAATAACCAACGCCGTATCGAACCAGCAACTGGAAGAAATCAAGGATAGATACCACTTGAACCAATTACAATTGGAACAAGCCAAATTAAGAAGTTACATACAACTCATCATCCTGGTGGTGGTCGGTGTGGTCTTGATATTATGTGTCAGCTATATGCTGCGCATCAACCGAATAAGAAAAGCATTACAATTATCGGAAAAAGAGACTAAGGAAGCAACCCGCAAGACAGAAGAAGCCAACGAAATGAAAAACCGCTTCTTGTCAAATATGAGCCATGCTATCCGCGTACCTCTTAATAATGTAGTAGGCTTCTCACAGCTTATGGCAGTCGATACGGAAATAGACGAAGAGGTGCGTAAAGAGTATTCCGACATAATACAGCAAAATACTGAAGCACTGATGCTGCTGGTCAACAATGTATTAGACCTCTCCCGCCTGGAAGCCAATATGATGAAGTATCAACTGATGGACTATGACGTAGTACAGATTTGTAACGATGCCGTTAGTGCTGCCCTTATGCAAAACCCCAACTTGAGCATTCATTTCCAGAACAACGTGGAACAGCACATCATACATACCGACTGCAACCGCATAATGCAAATGATTATCAGCACACTGACGGGAACTTCCGCTACATCCCAAGAAAAGCGGGAGATTCACTTCAGCCTTGAAAAGAGCGGTGAAATACTGTGCTTCAAAGTTGTCAACAGCCCCCTGGCCGACAGTAAATATGACGGTCAGGAAGCTTCTTTACGTCACGACATCAACCGTTTGTTACTGAAACATTTCGGAGGCACTTATCAGGTCATGCCCGATACAGCCGCCGGTCCGACCCTTCTTTTTACATATCCTGCCATAGATCCTCAATAATATTCTGCCTCCAAAAGAAGGCAGTTACGGGGATTTTTTGTACTTTTGCGCCTCAATAAGAGTAATTTGTAATTTAGTAAACGTAATTAGATACTATGTTCGATAATTTAAGCGAGAGACTTGAGAGGTCGTTTAAAATCTTGAAAGGTGAAGGTAAAATCACCGAAATCAACGTTGCAGAAACCTTGAAAGATGTGCGTAAAGCACTCTTGGATGCCGACGTAAACTATAAAGTAGCCAAGAACTTCACCGATACCGTTAAGGAGAAAGCGCTGGGACAAAACGTGCTGACCGCCGTAAAGCCCAGTCAGTTGATGGTAAAGATTGTGCATGACGAACTGACCCAGCTTATGGGTGGCGAAACTGCTGAAATCAACATCGACTCCAAACCTGCCGTTATCCTGATGTCCGGTCTGCAAGGTTCCGGTAAGACCACTTTCTCCGGAAAGCTGGCACGTATGCTGAAAAGCAAGAAGAACCGCAAACCTTTATTGGTAGCTTGTGACGTATATCGTCCTGCCGCTGTGGAGCAGTTGCGTGTACTTGCCGAACAGATTGACGTTCCGATGTATTCCGAACCGGACAGCAAAGACCCGGTAGCCATTGCACAGAATGCCATCCAGGAAGCCAAAGCCAAAGGATATGACCTGGTAATCGTCGATACTGCCGGTCGTCTGGCCGTAGACGAAGAGATGATGAACGAAATTGCCGCCATCAAGAAAGCCATCAATCCGAATGAAATATTGTTCGTGGTCGACTCCATGACCGGTCAGGATGCCGTGAATACTGCCAAGGAATTCAACGAACGCCTGGACTTCAACGGTGTGGTACTGACTAAGCTGGATGGTGATACCCGTGGTGGTGCCGCCCTTTCTATCCGTTCTGTAGTGAACAAACCTATCAAGTTCGTCGGTACGGGTGAAAAGCTGGATGCGATAGACCAATTCCACCCCTCACGTATGGCAGACCGTATCCTCGGCATGGGTGATATCGTTTCGTTGGTGGAACGTGCCCAAGAGCAATACGATGAAGAAGAAGCCAAACGCCTGCAAAAGAAGATTGCCAAGAACCAGTTCGACTTCAACGACTTCCTCAGTCAGATAGCCCAAATCAAGAAGATGGGTAACCTGAAAGATCTGGCATCCATGATACCCGGCGTAGGCAAAGCCATCAAGGACATTGATATCGACGACAATGCCTTCAAGAGTATTGAAGCCATTATATACTCCATGACTCCGGAAGAACGCAGCAATCCTGCCATCCTGAACGGCTCACGCCGCCAACGCATTGCCAAAGGTAGCGGTACGAACATCCAGGAAGTGAACCGCCTGCTGAAGCAGTTTGAACAAACTCGCAAGATGATGAAGATGGTGACCGGCAGCAAGATGGGTAAGATGATGCCTAAAATGAAAAAATAAGACTGAATATTATGACACTAATTGATGGAAAAGCAATTTCAGAACAAGTAAAGCAGGAAATTGCAGCAGAAGTAACCGAGATAGTGGCACGCGGAGGCAAACGTCCGCATCTGGCCGCCGTTCTCGTCGGACACGACGGAGGCAGCGAAACCTATGTCGCTGCCAAAGTAAAAGCATGTGAAGTCTGTGGATTCAAATCCTCCCTCATTCGCTACGAGGCAGATGTGACCGAAGAAGAACTGCTGGCCAAAGTACGTGAATTGAACGAAGACGCAGATGTGGATGGTTTCATCGTACAGCTTCCCCTGCCCAAACACATTTCCGAGCAAAAAGTAATTGAAACCATCGATTACCGCAAAGATGTAGACGGTTTCCATCCCATCAATGTAGGACGCATGTCTATCGGCCTGCCCTGCTATGTATCTGCCACGCCTAATGGTATTCTCGAATTGCTGAAGCGCTATGAAATAGAAACTTCCGGCAAGAAATGCGTAGTCTTGGGACGAAGCAACATCGTCGGCAAGCCGATGGCAGCACTCATGATGCAAAAGGCATACCCCGGCGATGCAACTGTAACCGTTTGCCACAGCCGCAGCAAGGATTTGGTAAAGGAATGCCAGGAAGCGGATATCATCATTGCCGCATTGGGACAACCCAACTTCGTGAAGGCAGAAATGGTGAAAGAAGGTGCTGTCGTTATCGACGTAGGTACTACCCGCGTACCGGATGCAACCAAAAAGTCCGGTTTCAAACTGACCGGAGACGTGAAGTTCGATGAAGTTGCTCCGAAATGTTCATTCATCACTCCCGTGCCGGGTGGCGTAGGACCGATGACCATCGTATCGTTAATGAAAAATACTTTGTTGGCAGGCAAAAAAGCTATCTACCAATAGCCAAAAGCCATGAAAGCGCTTGTAGCCTTAATGGCTTTACTGTATAGCGTAACCCTTTCCGCCCAGGAAAGGATTACGCTATTATTTGTTGGCGACCTGATGCAACACCAGGCACAAATAGATGCGGCACGTACTTCCGAAGGCCGGTACGATTATACTCCTTGTTTCTCGCTTGTCAAAGAGCAAATCTCCCGTGCCGACCTAGCTATCGGAAACCTGGAAGTAACATTAGGTGGCGAACCTTATCGGGGATATCCGGCCTTCAGCGCACCCGACGAATATCTGCAAGCCATCAAGGATGCCGGCTTCGATATACTGATAACAGCCAACAACCACTGCCTGGACCGCGGCAAAAAAGGATTGGAACGCACCATCCTGATGCTCGACTCATTGCACATTCCCTATGCCGGAACTTACAGAAATCTGTCGGAGCGCAAACAACGCTATCCCCTATTCATTCATAAAAAAGGTTTCCGCATTGCCTTGCTCAACTACACTTATGGTACCAACGGCATCAAAGTAAGCCCGCCGAATATCGTAAACTACATCGACAAAGAGATAATCCTGCAAGATATCCGCAGTGCGCAAGCTCGCCGGCCGGACGCCATCATTGCATGTATGCATTGGGGTATTGAACATCAGTCACTCCCCAACCGCGAACAGCGTGAACTCGCCGACTGGCTGCTTCAACAGGGTGTGACACACATCATCGGCTCACACCCGCACGTCATTCAGCCCATGGAACTGCGCACAGACGGAACCAGGCAACATGTAGTTGTTTACTCTTTAGGCAACTTCATTTCCAATATGCACGATGAAAATACGGATGGCGGCCTCATCTTCACGTTGCAATTGGAAAAATCTCCCCTGCCTCAACCTGTCCGCCCATTCTATTCCGGCCAAAGTAGAAGCCCTGCATTGGAGTCTGCTTCGTTCCCTTTCCCTTATTGCCGCGTATCTCATTGCGGATATGATCTTGTATGGACTGCCCGCCCCGAGCTTACCCAAGAAAAAAATTACATTCTTTACCCAATCTATTTTTCTTCGGACAGTTTGCCCCAAGAAGCTCGTAACCGTCTGAAAATCTTTACTGAAAACTCCCGAAAGCTCCTCCAACAACACAACATAGATATTTACGAGAATAAAAAATGATACCGAAACAGCAAAAATAATTGTCCGATTCTTTGCAATATTAAAGTTTATCTCTATCTTTGCACCGCATTTAAGAAATGCACTAACACGGTGACTGTAGTTCAGTTGGTTAGAGCGTCAGATTGTGGTTCTGAATGTCGAGGGTTCGAGTCCCTTCAGTCACCCCAAAGAAATCCTTGATAATCGCTAGATTATCAAGGATTCTTTGTTTCAAGACATACTCTTCAGAAGACTCAACACGGATCAACGTAAAACCCTGAGGGATTTTCCTATTATGCATATAACTTAGTTAA
>ERZ791737.1059-NODE-1059-length-15536-cov-2.321297_pt1 | contig 15536 bp, 5 predicted proteins | sample MGYA00510042_ERZ791737 | MGnify/ENA primary metagenome ERZ791737 (study PRJEB30046, sample SAMN00791965) | human gut metagenome | study: EMG produced TPA metagenomics assembly of the A metagenome-wide association study of gut microbiota in type 2... | reverse complement strand
AGGATGAAGTTCAATACTCATTATGTCTTTGACCTGCATATTTTTTCCGCTCCACATATCGGTCACAGAATATTCAGTATCTTTTTCCAACCCTATGCGTTCCAAATCTATATTGTATTTTTTGTTCATTGTTCGCTCATAGTTGAACACCGCCAGATAAAAGCCGTCTTCATCATCCAGCGTGAACAGATCGTTTGTCCACTGTCCTGTATTACCTTCAACAGGTCTAAATGCTTTTCCTTTTCTCGCAAGAGCATTAATATCCTCATTTGATGTCAATTCTTTTGTAAGCTCCCGCATTCCCTTATTTTTATATGAGTCACTTAAAAGCATCATAGTTCCGCATATAACTGCTGAATTATATCTTGTCCTCGCTTCTGTTGCCGAAGCTGCAAAACTAATATGATCCGGATCGGTAAACTGATACAAAGTATTGTCTTCCCACCAACCATAATTCAGAGAATTTAGCATATATGACGTTTCACCTATATCGTCTGCAGTATCACACGATATTCTTCTCGCATGTGCATACTGATACGGGAACAGTGGTGCTATCGAATAGCTTAGGAAAAACTTATCTGTATCAACATAGTCAGTAAACATTTTTAGTGCTTGATTATATGCCTGCATACCCGTCTTTACATCAGGATCACGATGATTTCCCTCCAAAGCGGCATAGTTGAGAAAATCTATTTTCAGAAACTCAAAGCCGCAGTCTATAAACTTATTCATTATATAATCAAGCCTTGCTTTCATAGCATCGCTTGTCGGATCCATAGGCAGTGAGCCGGAATCCTTCTGAATTGCCGCAACTCCACCATTCGGTTCCTCAAGCACAGCATCTCGGTATGTGTAATCATACCCAGGCACTCCCATATTCCACCAAGCCTCAGTAGACCAGAATACAAAGTGAGACCAATATATACCTGCTCTCTGACCATTAACGTGACAATGCTCAACAAATTGCTTGAGTTGATCATCTGAAAAAGAATCCCAATATGAATCAAGGTTAATATATGCCACATCATTATCGCCCTTAAAATCATTATCTCCAAGTTCTTTTATAAAGTTAGATACATCAATGGACTCGTTATAATTTACTTTTGATCCTTGTCCATACCAACTGTTATAACCAAACGGTACGCCATCTTTCCATTCCAGCATTGGGATATTTCTTGTATTTGCATCTCCGTAAGCCTCCATGCCATCGCGCCAATCGTCGAAATATCCAAGGAAAAATCTCGGTGATGTCAGTATGTTTCCGTCTATACTTCCATGCGGGACATAATCATAAGTATCCTTTGCGGACCATATTCCTCCAAATCCGCCAAAGAAGTTTATACTGTTTTCGCGTGAATACTCGCTTGTTCCCGTCTTAAATGTGTCATGATCAATTGATCCTGTAACTATCGATGCTCTTGAAGTATTGTCATATAATGAAGTAGCCCAATAGCTGATATGTCTACCGTTAATCTCATCTCCACGGTATCTTACCCATCCGTCATTATCATACGGAACAAAAAGTGTTCTTCCATCGTCAATCTCTCCAATATTTACAATCCCGCTACCCATAGCAGTAATCGGAGCAAGAAAATTAGAAGAAATACTTTTATCAGATTCAATTTCCATATTGGTTATAATGTATTCAAGTCCGTTATACAACCAATATCTCTGACGCATTATCGGAAGTCCGGGTTCATATGAAGTTACCGTATAAAGAGTTCCCTTTCCATAGCCGTCTTCAACGTCTTCCTTCGATACCGTTCTATAAGAATAATCGGAAGATTTAACAGCAGTATTTGTATCGTCACCCTCAAGCTTAGCCACAGCCTCTATACCCTTTACTCTAAGTGTATCGCCGCAGTAAAAATCACCTGTTCCATTCTCCATATTATATTTAATCGATACTGTTCCGTTGTCAAAATTTCTCGTTCCTAACGACTTATACCTTGTTTTGCTTTCCGATGATTTTGTCAATTGTATTTTATCAATATCCGGTGCATCGGAATAAGAATTTGTAAATTTGATTTTATGTTTACCTGCTGACAAATTGATTTTTGTGCTTATTGTTTCAGTATTGTAATCCTCTGCGGTAATCGGACAATATAATCTGTCATGATATTTTCCGTCAATATATATTTCCATTCCGCGATATTCGGGAGATGAATACCATATTGTCATTTCATATGTACCCGAATCTGTATTTACATTAAATTCCGCACTGCCGTCAGGGCCTATTCCTGTTATTCCGCTGCTGTTTTTCGCAGTATAAAGATTATTTCTTATCTCTGCACTTCCAAAAAGCTTAGCTTCTGTTTCTTCATAACAGTTATCCATAACCTCCTCGGGAGCAAATACCGTAATACAATCCACCGAGCCCATATTTCCTGCTTCGCCGTATATCTTTACGTCATTTGAACCGGCATTTAGGGGAAGTTCAACATATTTTCGTCCCTCTTTTGAAAACTGCATATCCTTTGCCGAGGTAACCTCAACGCTACTGTCACCGGATTTAATATAAAACGGTATGTTACCTGATGATGTATAATCCACTATAATTCCATATACACCGTCATACGGTGCGTATACGTCAAGCAATATATTTCCAAAATCTGTTTTCGGAGCACCTATATTGGATACAACCGCTCCACCCGAAGCACCGCTACTACTGTTTCTCACAGCGTATCCGCCAAGTCTGCCACCCTCTGCTTCATATACTGTCTGCTCTATTTCCACCTTCAGAAAATCAAGCTTTCCTTTTCCAGACAACTGTACTTCATGCCTGCCTTTATCCAAATAAATATCTGAAATTTGATTTTCTCCGTTGAGAGTCATTTCATATATATTATCTCCGGCATCTATCGTCAGTCCGTCACCTTTTCCGCGAAAGTTTATCTTATAGCTTCCCGATACCGGTGCATTAACAATCATTCCCGCTCCGTCTTCAAGCGAAGTAACCTTAAAGTTTTCGCCATCTGTAATCATTCCATATGAAGCTTCTGTACTGCATTGATATCCGTTCACCGCCGCACTTCCCTGTACTGGAATTACAGAAGCTGATACTAAAATTGTTATAATGCATGCCGTAAAAAATGCTGTTAACTTTTTCAAAGTCTGCACCCCTTTCTCTTTATTTTTCTTAATTCTATAATACTGTATCTCCACCAATTTTTCAACGTGTAAAAATTTTATCTCATATAGAAAATTTTAATATTCAACAAAAAGATTATTGAATATAGGCTTATTTTATGTTAAAATCAATATATAAAATGAAGAAAACAAAATCAACGGAGGAATAGTTGTCTATGTTAAAAACTACATTGAAAAAACTGAGCAACAAAAACACAAACAATTTAGCTATCAAATCGACTTTTCTTTTTATGTCCTTATTTATTTTGATGCTTGTTATTTTTTCAACTGTATTAATGATTGTTTTTTCACACCATTCCGACAATATTATTACACGTTCAAATACATGGGCATTGGAACAGATGGCGACAGCTACAGATAAATATTTGTTTGAAAAGATAGATTATCTGTGCGATACATATTTTAATACAAATTCCGAAAATGCTCGCATAAAGAAATTCTTTTCAAATATGAACGATATGTCATTCGACGAAATGAAAACTATGCAACAGGAGATTTCCGATATTAAGAAACAAAATCCTTTTATCGACAATGTAATTCTCTATAACGGACAGTTCGATTCCATTGTATCTTCATATGACGGAATCGTTTACAGTGTTTCAGATATAAGAAATAATCTTTCTATCCAAAACAGATTTTTTTCTTATTTAGATAGTATAAATTCTGATTTCTATGTGCCTCAGGATGACAATATTATGCTTGAAAATCAGAAAAAATCCATTATATATGTCCACTACGTTTCCAGTAATGAAACATCTTCTTTCGGCAAACGAAATGTAAACTGTGTTATTATGGCTGTTGATATAGAAAATATAATGAATTTTATTAAGGACGTTGATATGACCGGCGTTCAGTGCTTTGCAATTCTTGACAATAGTTCAAAAACTCTAATACATAGTGAAAAGTTTCCTGAAATAAACTCAATAGAGAAGTTAAATCCCACTTCTTATAATAAAATTATAAGCACTCCAAGCGGTTCATCAAGAATGAAATTTCAGAATACAACCGCCAAATACATATGGCTGCAATCAAAAATAAAAGATTGGAAATATGTCTATATTATTTCCACCAAGGAGTGGTATGAACAGATTTTATTTGTTATATTATGTATATCATTTACCGCATTTATTATACTGCTGTTGCTATATTTTCTTATGAAACTACTTTCAAGAAAAATATATAAACCGTTTAATGATGTTGTTGATAAAGCAAAAGTCAGTCTTGCGAATGAATCTCATTCCGATAATGAGATAGAATTTCTTAATAATCTCATTGATGATTTCAGTCAGAAAAGAATTGAATTGGATTCGCTTGATAAAAAGTATGCTGAACTTCATCTTCATCAGACCACGACGAAAATTATAAACGGTTTAACAAACGACACACCCGAAAATATACTTTCCATACTTTCGCATTTTGGAATCGAATTTTCACATAAGATATATTCTCTTATAACGATAGAATTTAATGAAGAAATTCTTAAAACGTTTTCATACGAACAAAGTAATTTCATTCTTTATGACGTTATGGATGTCTTGTATGAAACATTCAACTGTATTGTATCTTTATCATCCTCCAGAACGATAGATATAGTTATTAATGATGATAGAATTGATTATGACATGATAATTAGAACCATTCACCGTCTTATCATCGAAAAATCTCTTATCAATATATATTTCTGCGGAGAAACGGACAATATTTCACAAATCGGCAAACTGCACGAGCAATCTGTCGACCTTATAAAATATTCGTACATCTATGGTTTTGATAACACATTCCGGGCAAGCGAATTAATTGAAGTTGAAATGGATAATTCACTGATTGATTCAAAGCAGATAGAACGTATTGAAAATGCTCTTATGAATAATAACCAAACTCAGTTCTGTGATGAATGTAATCTGATGCTTACAAGCGTAAAACGTGACAACCATTCATTCAGCTATGCGCAATCGGTAGTAGTCAGCATTCTTTCTATATTGTGTCGTACTGCCAAGAAATTCGATATATCAATATCCGAAGATGCCGCTTTCAAAAAAATTGTGGACAATAATTTTTTTGATGGCTCTACTGTATATTTATTTGAACTTTCAGACAGGATTTTCAAAGAACTTTCAGACAAAATGTCTATACAATCGGAGGATAGACGCTATAGTCTAATTACAGATATAAAGGAATATATTCGAGAACATATAACCGAAGATATTTCACTTGCTTCAGTTGCTCAGCAATTTAATATAAGCGCAGGGTACCTCAGCAAGTTTTTCAAAGAAAATACTGATGAATCTTTTTCAAAATATATGATTGAACAAAAATTCACTTATGCTTCAGAGGCTTTGATTAAGTTCCCAAATCGTTCAATAACAGACATAGCCAACGAGTTAGGATACTTTGACAGTGCATATTTTTCAAGACAATTTAAGGCTCACTACGGAGTTACCCCTGTACAGTACAGAAAAATGAATCACTGACCTAAAAAAATCCGACACTATGCTGTCGGATTTCATACTGTAGGCAAAACCATTGTGGTTTTGTCTACTTTAATTTTGTGGAGTTTTATGGTGTATCGGAAAGACGTCCGATGCCCACAAAGCGATTTTGCCGTAGAAAACTATTGAAAATCATTTCTGCCGACAGGCTCGGATATTTCTGTTCCCTAATAATCATAATAATAAAAGGATGCCGGTTATTTTAACCGACATCCTTTTCCGTTTTATCATTTCAAATATTCAGCTATCATATAAATTACACTTGCCGCTTCAGCTCTTGTCGCATTATCAGCAGGTCTGAACATATTGTCCGATCCCTGCATGATTCCGGCATTTGTCAATTTCTTTACTCCTTCGACTGCATAATCTGATATAGCCGTACTATCAATAAATTCCGATAAATCTCCGTTACCGTCAAGTTCTTTTGATAATTCTATTGCAGCTGCCGCCATAACAGCCATATCCTGACGTTTTATATTCAAATTCGTACCGAAGCTGCCATCACCCATACCATTCACTATATTGAATTTGAGTGCTGATGCAACATAAGGATAATACCAAGCATCTTTATCAACATCTGTAAAGTTGCATTCCACTTCATTGTCCTTGATTTTCAAAAGTTCTACTATAAGTTTCACAAACTCAGCTCTTGTAATCATACTGCCCGGGCGGAAATTACCGTCATCATCTCCGTCTATTATTCCTCTTTTCTTTAGTTCAAAAATATTTGAAGCATACCATTCACCGCCGTCAATATCATTAAAATATCGCTTTACAGGATTTATGATTTCACCTGTACCGTTATTATCGCTTTCATCATCAGTCCAGCTTGTCACAGGAGCCGCTGCCACATGCTTTATATTTACATTGCTGCCACTGCTTCCTCCCGACGAACTTCCTCCTCCGCCTCCGCCTGAGCCTGATGAACTGCCGCTGCTTCCTTTAATTGTTACGGTATACGTTTTTTTGCTCGTATTTCCGTCCTTATCTGTAGCGGTACATGTAAGCGTAACTGTTTTATATCCGTATAACGGTCTGTTTATAACACCGCTGTTGCTCACTATCGAGTTATCCGAAGATACCCATTTCAAAGTTACTCCGTTTTCCTCATCACTTTCCGGAAGATAAACAGAGCTTCCCGAAGGCTCACTTGGAATATTGATTTTTTTCCATACTCTGTTGAATAATGTATCTTCACCTTCCTCAATCGAATATTCCACTGTGTTGCCACATACACCGTAATTATCTCTCGGAATTATTTGTAGTTTTATATAGCTGCCTGCATCCTTATCCTTAACAGTATACTCCTTTTCTCTGCTTATTTCTTTATAAGTTCCGTCAAGTGTTCTACTTTGAAGCCATATATAGATACTATCGTCTTCGTCGCCGTCCGCATCGGTATATGTATATTCCGCTTTTAAAACCTGACCGCTTTCCACACTGCCGGTAACCTTCAAATTCGATATAGCAGGTGCACTGTTCTTTGAAACCTCCGCTTCACCAAAAGCCTGTGCGGTCTGACCGTATACATCAGTAAATTTGCCGGTTGCTCGTACTTTTTCGGCATTTTCGGGCACAATAATATTTGTCATTTCAACCCAATCACTGCCGTTATAATATTCCCAAATATATATTTCGTCTGACAAAATAGTTGATTCTTCTGTCTGTGGAACGGCTGTAACACTTCCTCCTGTAACAATCTTCTTGGCTGCGTCATATCCATTCACCGGATTTATACCACTCACGGTCAGAGTGCTGTCAGCCGGAAGATAATATCTTTGTAGAGAAATATTATCTATACTAGTGTTTTCCCACCAAGCAGAATTCTCTTGACCTATTTCAATTGCTCCTATACCCTTTACCTCATTGGGTTTTCCGATACCTGTAACAATAGTATCCGACGGTATAAACCAACCTGTTCCGTCAACTCTTATCGCTTTGCCGTCTATAAGCATACAGTATTTATTTTTTTCGGTATCAAGATATAATTCCATTGTGCGCCATATGTCAAGAGTTACATCCTGTCCTTGTGCAATAACAGCCTGCTTATTTTTTCCCTCTGCTTCATCATAATATGACATATACATTTTATCGCCAAGCAAACTTATCGTTGTAAATGCCTTGTTATTTGTATCTTTTATTCGTATATATGCAAGTGAAGCCGAATTTACCGTATCTTCATCGCTACCCAAACCGAATGAATAATCGAATTTTAAATACAGTTTATCGTTTGTTTCAAACGTAGCTCCTCTTTTAACCAGATCCAAACGCAGATTATTTGTTGCATTGCTTGCTGTCGACGCAAATCTCAGCGAATTTCTTGTTCCTCCAAAACCTGTGCCAACCTTTGCCTGGTATGACTGTCCACTTAAACTCCAGCCATTTTTTTGATTGAGGATTTCCGTTTCCTTATCAGATTCTTCAAAATTTTCTCCGACAATTTCCACATAATCTACTTCTCCCGTTTCGGCAATCTCGGTTTGGGCTTCACCGGTTGCAGTTTTTCCGTCTGTGCTTGTGCATATAACACTGACTTTTATATGAGTCGCGTCATTCGGTACCGTACTGCTCTCAAGTGCTTTCCATGAAACTCCATTGTCTGTTGAATACTCCCATGAAAGCTGTGTGTCCGCAGTTTCGCCGCCTATCGCATTTACCTCTGCACTGTAACTGTTGCCCTTTGCCAGGACTGTTCCTCCGTGCTCATTTTTTATTGTAATACTTCCTATTTCATATTCATCCTCTGTCGGTTCATACTGCGATAACGCAATATTATCTATACACATATTCTGCCAATATGCCGACCAAAAATGACCGAATTCAATGCTTTCAATAGTTCCAAGCGATGCATGCGAGGATGCGCCTATTCCGCTTTCACTACCACCCGGTATCCACTTTCCGTAAGAAGTACCTTTTAATATTTCTCCGTCTACTTCTACCATATACGCATCTTTTTCATGATTAAAATATATTGCAAAGTTATGCCACTCTTTGTTGCCTTTACTCCAATCTATTGTTTTTATTTCATAAAATTCATTTGCTGTTTTATCCTTATTTAAAGCTATAATACCAAGCTTATCATCCATGAGGTGCAATTCGGCTATGGCATGATTATCCGAGCCTTTTATCCGAATATACTGCTCATGAGTACCGTCTGTACCTTGTTGTTCAAATTTAGCGTCAAAAGACAGCTTAAAGTCACCGTTTAAATATTCTGTCACATCTTTCGTGGCAGTTTCTGTATCAATTCCCGATTCGGTCTTTTTCTTTATGAAATTCTCCTTGACATTCATAATCAGCCACATGGTTTTATACCATGTATCCGAAGCAAATCTCAAAGAATTACTGTCAGAAAGATTGTTGCCAACCCAAAGATTTATATGGCTTGCAGAATCGCTTGTTCCGTCATAGCTCCAACCGTCATTTTGCTCTTTGATGTTTTGTTCTGTATTTGCACCCTCAAAATCCTCTATATAATCCACATCCGAATCCGGTTCAGGTGATGGTGTGACAATTACTGTCGGAGTTTCATTCGGCCCCTCAGATGTCCAATCACCTTCTGTCAGCACAATATCATCAACTCCGATACATTGCCACCATCCTGACCATGAATGTCCCATCTCCAAACTTTTTATCATACCGATTTCACACGGTGAAGATTCTGTTGTATTATCCGAAGGTATTGCCGCAGACGGAATCCAACTGCCGTATGGAGTATCCTTGAATACCTCTCCGTCTACAGTAAGCCTATAAGTATTATTTGTTATATTAAAATCTATTTTGAAGTCATGCCAATCGGTATTTTCTTTTTGCCAGCTTATATCTGCAATTTTATATTCCTCAATTTCCGTTTTTTCGTTGTTCAAAGCCTTCAGTACAAGCGAACCTGTATCACTTTTATTTTCACAGTATGTACTCAGTTCTGCAATTGCTTCATTTTCAGCATTTTTTATGCGTATATATGCTTCATGCTTTGCATTATCCTTTCCGTCCGCCTCAAACTTTGCCTTAAAGCTTACAGATATATTATTTGAAAGATACTCGCTTACAGCTGCTTTAGCATCACTCTGGCTCTCGCCGTTTTGAACCAGTTTATATATTCCGTTTTCCTGCAAGTCAAGTACTGTCCACATACTCTTATACCAATCTGTAGACGCAAATCTCAAAAAATTTCCACCGTTCGGATAGCTGTAGTCATTCTCCTCTACCTGAAATGCAGCTTTGTCGGATGCATTGCCTGCCGCATCCCAACTCCAGCCGTATTGTTTATTTTCTATTTCATCCTTAATTGTTTCGCTTTCAAAATGTTCCTCATACAATATATTTTCGCTATTTTCCGCAAATGCAACAGTAGGTATCAATGATATCAACATTATTGCGGACAGAATTTTAGCTATAAACCGTTTCATATAATACACCCCTTCCTTATTATCAATCAAGCGGCAATATAACCGCTATGTCACCGGCTATTATAACTGTATCTGCATTGACACCATTTTCATCTGTAAGAATGTCTGCCGCACCGATTTTATCGACATAGCCGTTTCTGCCTTGTGTATAACGGAATATCGGATATTCCGCTTTTATACCTGCCTCCACACGTTCGTCATCATCATTCATATAGAAAAATACATTATAGAAATCATCGCCGTTACTCTTATTCCATATAACATTCTGTTGAAGTTTTTCAATAATGCCCATCTGTGTACCGTCTATCGGTCTTGAAGCAGAAGCCATAACTTTAATTTCAAGAACTCTGTTTTGTCCGTCACGTCCAATTTCCATTACATCGCCGGCACATAAGTCCATAATAGCATTCTTTACCGAACTGTCTGCAAATCTGAAATCATTGCGTATTGTAAGCGTTATTTCATTTCCGTTTTTATCATAAGCTTGTGCAAAATAACATTCTTCATCATCTTCATTAACGCCTTTAGATACTCCTTCTGTCAATATACAAGTTTCATTATCGCCACCCGCTGTTCCGACTTCTGATAAAACGGTTTTCATTACAAGCAGTTTAGGTGTCTGTGAATCTTTCGGTATACCGTAAAATTCAACATTATGTGTTGATACATCATTTTCTATACGATATTTTGCCATGTAACAATCATCATCGTATTTCTCTGCCGTATCCACCGGAACAACCAATGTTTTTATATTACCGCTTAGCAATACCGCAGGGTTATCATAATTCATCAAACTTAAATCCGACTGTATCATAGCGCTTGTGTTATGATTATATTTTCCTTTTGTATATTGAAAATTCGGCACAAGTTTGTCTATTTTAGTAATTTCCGTTCCGGCTGTTTCACTGTGTTGAACTTTTATTTCACATACTTTATTTTTGATACTTTCTGCCAAGCTTGATGTTATCTTATATCCGTCTACCTTTGCCTTATCAGCTATCTTATATTCGTACACATTGTCATTTTGAACAAGCTTATCGCTTACCCACCAATATTTTCTGTTTGTAAGTGTTCCCATATTGCCCGCCGTAACCAACTTTGCATACAATGTTTCTCCGTTTTCATCAATCCATGTGTTTATTATATACGCATATACTGTGTCACTGCTTATACCATCACTGCAATATACAACCTCACCATTTTCATTCAGATATGCTTCCGTTGATTTACCAACCTTTACTCCCAAATCCGTATATTCACCGTCAGCAGCAATTGCAATATCATATTCAGTACCGTTTATCTTTATCTTTTTCAATGTAAGTGAATCTATCTTACCGTCTATCTTCTTTCTTGTAAGTGTAACGCTTATAACATTGCCATTCTTGCTTTTTGCTACAGAAACAACATCATCGGCAGATATTAGGGACGGTGAAATTTCATTTCCTTTTTCATCGTATACAATATAATAAACATTTGTATCCAATTCATCTTCTTTTATGTAATATCCGGATTCAGTCTGCACTCCATATCGCTTATATTTTACAGACAAGCCTGAATTTCCTACACTGTCAACTACATAATATCTTTTATCATTAATGATAACTATTTCATAAAGATTATCGTTATCATTATCAATAAACGTCACATCGCCGTTCTGAGGGATTAAATCCTCCTCTGTAAAGCTTTCCATTCCTTGACCGTTATATATAACATTTATGCTTTTTTCAAGCTTTATCGTAGTTTTTTTGTTATTTGAATCACTAACTGTGTATTTGCTAAAATCTGCCGAATCAATGTCCTTGCTTGAAAATGTTCGTATATTGTTTTTATTTTTATACTCATATGCATATATTATTGTATCATTATCTTTAAGCCAATACTCAACACACATTCCCAAAAGAGATCTCATATTAATATCGCTTAAAAATCTGTCACCGTTGATTTCAGCATAACCCTTGTCCGGAACACCTGCCTTGTTTATATGAGTTATCCCGTCAAAATTCACTATTCCCTGACTGTATGATAAATCTTTGCTCGCCATAAGATTTTCCTTTAGGGTTTTATTACTGTCTATATCATACTGCATATAACCGTATTCATAAGAATCAATATACACAACAGGCATTTCCATCGCTTTATACACCGAATAAGCCAATTTTCTTCCTGTTACAATATCTGTTCCGGCTGTATCCGGTGCGAGTACGTCGTTTTCTCCTGCTATCTTCATATAACCTGACGGATATCCACCGTATTGTGAAGCAATATCATCATAACCGGTCATACTGATAAGTATTTTTATCATCTGTTCATTTGTTATTGTTTCATTCGGTCTGAAACTTCCGTCACCGAAACCGCTTATTATACCATGTGTATATACCATGTCTATTGCTTGATAATACGGATTATCCTCGTCCACATCACTGAATATCCTGCTTCCTCCCGAAGTATAATCCAAATTATATATCCTGCATACAATCTCGGATATTTCTCCCCTTGTGATTTCTTTATCCATGTCGAAATCATCAGGTATAACCTCCATTGCTTTCAGTCTATTACTATATAAAATTTCAGATTGGCTATTTTCTTCCGCAAATACATTCATCGCAGTAAACAGTATAAATGCCGATAATATACAGCAGATTGATATAATACGTCGTTTCATTCTTTTCATCCCCTCTTAGATAATGTTATTTTTCTTTGTAATAAATTATATCATACTTGATACCTTTAAAACAACTATGAATAATTAGCTCTGTATATAGAAAAATTTATTCCACAATACGAAGAACCGTGCAATCTCTTGCCCTTAATTCATAGCAATCCGTGGCAGATAAATCTATCTTTACTTTTGTAAACAAATCCTCTCCAATTTTTGGCTTTATTCCCTTTGCTGATGTACAAATTTTTCTATCCGTATCTGTCATATTAAATATGATCATATACTTTTTATTTTCCGAAATAAATACAGATGCAAAATCTCTGTCTATACTTTCATCGATTGGAACAAAGGTTATATGCTCTCTTGCAATATCAAGATGTTCATTATTTGACGTCAAGTCTAAAATGCGTTTATTTATATCTTCATTTTCTACATCATTTGACATAAGCATTAATGTTCCTCCCACCAATGCAGAAACCAGCCTTGACTTTGCCTCCGCATAGTTCCCGTTAAAACAGATATGATCCGGATCGGTAAATTCATATACTTTTTTATTCTGCCAAAAACCATATGTTACTGCATTAAGCAAATATTCCGTATCCTTAAACTGCTGAAACACATCGCAGCAAATTCTGCGTGAATGTCCGTATCCACCCGGAAAGAGCGGGGCGATTGACAGACTTATAAACATCCCTTCTTCAATGCAATATTCCTTCAACTTTTGCATAGCATAGTTATACGCTGCCATACCCGTCTGAATTTCTTTTATATAATGTTTCCCCTCAACTGCGGCATGACCGAGAAAATCGGCTTTTATATATCTATACCCCAAACCTCCAAGATATTTTATCACATATCTCAGCCGTTCTATAACTACAGGATGTGTTACATCAAGCGGATAACCTCCATCGAGCGGCGGCAAAATACGACCATTATAATCCTTTAATATAATATCACTGTATCTTATATCCTCAAAGCCGTCAACTCGTACCCTTTCACCCGTATCATAAGTGACATAATCATCAATACAATCTTCTTTTATCCACCCCGCAAACGGTGCTATGTACGCTCCGGGTATCTGACCTCTTTCTTTAACAAATTCAGCCGCTTTTAAAAGTTCTTCAGAGGTAAGACCTACGTTCCAAAATGCATCAAAATTGATATAGGACACATTTTTGTCATAAAAATTCGTTTTGCTTACAAATTTTGATGCTTCCATATATTTATCCATATCTATTTCTTTCATATATGCATACCAGCTGTTCCAGCCAAACGGTATCGGTCCGTGCCACAAAAGTCTTGTGTTGTATTCATTATAAATATCAGCAAAGCCCATCATTCCTTGTTGCCATGTTCTGCTCTCTCCGATATATATTACAGGAGATTTGACAATTTCTCCATGTACCGTACCATGCTTTATTGTATCTCTTGTAAGTTTATCCGTCACTCCTGATCGTACTTCTATACATTCATTGGGAATAATACCGGTTTTCCAAATATCGTATTCCAATGCACCGATAATCAGTGCACCGTTTTGATTATAAACTGCACTTACGCCATATCCCATTTCCGATTTACTGTATTCTTTCGACTCGAATTTTACCCAATCGTCATTATCAAAAGGAACCTTTAAAAATTTTTGATTTGCTTCTTCCGGTTTTATCTCTCCTCGAAATGCACATAACGCATCAATATATACTTCATTTTTTGATTGAATTGTCAACTCGGCGGTTATATAATTTCCCTTATTACAAAGTTTCCATTCCACATTTCGTCCATCATAACTTCCTCTTAAAATAACCTCTTTATCATTGGAATCAATCTTTAATCCATCACATGCCTTAACAGCATATCTCCTGCCGTTTTCCTCCCAATATGCGTTTACATTTATAATTGTATATCCGCGCATTGATATTTTTATATTTTCAGTTATATTTATCTTCATAAGTATAGCCTCCTCAGCACTTATCCTTAATATGGAATAATCAGCGAAATATCTAAATTGATATTCCGCTGTTCTTCCGAAAGAGAGAGATTTTATGTTATTATATTATCTTTTATATCTGCCATTGTCTATATCGAAAAATTTAATCCAATATAGAATAATATATACAAAAAAATAAATAGGTTCATTTCTGAACCTATTTAACCTATTTATATCATTTACTTCAATTCGCAACCGCCTACAGGGCGTATGGATAAGATATGACACGAATCTTTTCCGACAACATCTTCTATGCGTCGTTTAAAATCATCAAGCATATCAAATGGAACAAATGCCTGCACCGTACCCGCAAAACCTCCTCCATGCACTCTATATGCTCCTCTATCCCCAAGTATCTCGCTGCATAATGCCAAAACCAGCGATACCGCTTGTTTTTTGGGCATATTATTTGAAAATATATTCTGTAAATACATATATGACGAATAACCCGATTCTCTTACCAGTCGTTTAAATTCTTCAAAGTCATCGTTCTTAATTGCCTGCATCTCAGAAATCGCTCTGTCGTTTTCGTCAAAAAAATGAATTGCTCTGAGAATCGCTCTGTCATTATTTATTTTCAAACGTATATTATGTATATTATCATAGAATTCATTTCTGTCAATTTCACGCAAATACTTTTTCCCAAAGTATGATGCTATTTCCTTCATCTCGGCAGGAATTGACGCATATTCATCTGTTAAATCTGCGTGGTCAGCTCCTGAATCAATAATACAAAGTGCATGACCATGTTTTTTTTAATCAAATTCCAATTTTTCTACAACAGGTTTCTCTGTACTTTTAAAATCTATAAATATGTTGTAGAAACACAACAATAAGTATACTAA
>ERZ791737.1058-NODE-1058-length-15538-cov-14.818834_pt1 | contig 15538 bp, 17 predicted proteins | sample MGYA00510042_ERZ791737 | MGnify/ENA primary metagenome ERZ791737 (study PRJEB30046, sample SAMN00791965) | human gut metagenome | study: EMG produced TPA metagenomics assembly of the A metagenome-wide association study of gut microbiota in type 2... | reverse complement strand
AAACGGTGTGGGAAGCGTTACGGTTGCAATGCTTTTAGATAATTTGCTTTATCTTCATAGTCTTCAAAATCAATAATTTTATACTAAATAATTTTACATTTTATATATTAACATTGTTATAAATTAATGCTATAATGCATAAATTAAAAATTAGGAGATTTAAAAATGATTGGAGGATATTTAGAATATTATTTTGGTTATATATGGATTTTAATACCTGGTTTAATACTCGGATTTTGGGCGCAAGCTAAAGTTAAAGGAACTTACTCAAAATATAGCAAAGTTCAAAATAGAAGAGGAATAACGGGAGAGCAAACGGCAAAACATATATTAAACGCTTACGGTATAGATATTCCTGTTGAAAAAATAAATGGAAGTTTAACCGACCATTATGACCCAAGGGCAAAAGTATTGCGTCTATCTTCGGGAGTTTATAGCGGAACGGATGTGGCGGCTTTAGGAATAGCGGCTCATGAGGTTGGACATGCGATACAGCATGACAGAGAATATATGCCTTTAACTTTAAGAAACGGATTTTATCCTTTATGCGCGATAGGAGACCAATTTGGACCTTTCTTAGTTTTAGCGGGAATATTAATCGGAGGAGCGGGCAGTTTTTCTCAAACTATTATGTTGATTGGAATAATATTATTCGCTTTTGCGGTTTTCTTTTCGCTTATAACTTTACCCGTTGAATTTGACGCTTCAAACAGAGCTATAAAAATTTTAGATAAAGGCGGATTTTTAGATTCTGAAGAACTTGACGGAGCGAAAAAAGTATTGAAAGCAGCAGCTTTAACTTATGTAGCCGCCGCCGTTACTTCGGTTTTATCTCTTATAAGGCTTATATTAATTGCAAATAGAAGAAGAGATTAAATATTTTTAAAATCAAAAAATAAAGAGGTTAATTTTTTAATTATCCTCTTTTTATTTTTAAAATTTATTTAAAATTATTTTTATTTCGTTATGCCATTTATTTATATATTCTTTAAATTCTAATTTTGAAATTTTATTTTCTTTTAATTCTGAAAAATGATAAGGCGAAATCATATTTGCAAAATTCTCGTCAATTTCATTGTCTATATTTTTTATAAAATATTCTAATTTGTTTATAAATTCTTTTTCGTTTATATTCTCTTCAATATAATCTTTTATATTTATATTTTTTTCATTTGTATTATTTGAATTTATATTATTAAATATTTTAACATTTTTTATTTTTGCAGATTCTTTTGTTAAATTAAAAATTTCAATTTCTTTTATAATTTTGTTTGCCAAAGTTTCAAAATGCATTTTATAACTAATAAGCGAAGAAGAAGATTTTCTTAAAATATTATCGTAGCATTCTATATTTTGATTATCGTTTAATCTTTTATATTTCAAATTTTCAAAAGTTTTTAATTTGTAAGAACTTAAAAAATCTAAAGCTATTGCATTTGAATATTTTGAATGGCTTTTATTATCTAAATGACAAAAATCACAACCTGCCAATAGGATATATTTTGGATTAAGAAAATTAGCAATTCTCAAAGCGGGCATTATAACGCTTCCCTCCATAGGAAAATAAATATTATTATCGCTATTTTTATTAGAATAAATAATTTTTTCAAAACTTTCATTATGCGAAAAATAAAATATTCTTTTTTTATTAATATTTGTAAGCGGGAAAGAATAAGCGCTATGAGTTGTAAATATTGGAATATTTTCTTTTATAGCGTCTATTATATAAATGCAAGAATAAAATCCGCCGTCAGTTGAAACTATTGCATCAGGTTTTATATTATTTTTTATTAAAGTATTGAATGCATGCGATAAAACTAAAATAAAATGAGTTTTTGATAGTTCTTTTATTTTTTCAATATAATTGTCTGTCGAAGCGCCCGCGGATATTAAAAGCAAAGGAGTTTTTTTATTTAAAATATTTTTATAAGTTTTTATAGAATAGCCTTTATTTAAAGCCAAATTATAAATTATATTTCTTGCCCAAATCGGAGCGAAATAATAATTTGAAGTTAGAGACATTAATTTTTCTTTAATTTTATTCATTAAAAGAAAATTAATATTGTCGTAATAATTTTTATTTTCAACATTTATATTAGAGGCTCTTATATGCATTATACAAATTATTTTTTTAATATCTTCTTCGGTTATATAAAAATCGAAAAAAGAAATTATATCTTCAATTTTTTCGTTTAATAATATAATCACTCTTTTTAAGTTTTTAGATTTTATATTTTCAAAAATTAATTTCGCTATTTCAATATCTTTTTCTATTATTATCGCTTTGCTATTTTCGTTTAGAGATAAAAAATAATCTATATGATAAAACGAAGCTATAGACAAAAAAATTCCAATACGACTCGAATTATCTTTTATATTTTGATTTATTAATTTTTTAGCTTCTTCAATCGGAGCGTAAATTGAAGTTAAAGGTTTATTATTATATAAAACGGTTATTAGATTTTCTTTATTTAATTTTATAGAATATACAGAATTTTTTATTTTATATATATTTAATTTTTCAATCGCTCTTAAATTATATTTATTATTTTTAAGCTCTTCAATATTATTAATATAATTATTCATTTTAATTTTCTCTTTTGTAATTGTTTTATGATATATAAAAACTAATAAAAATACAATTAATTATTTTAGTAAAAGAGAATATAAAAACCGAGCCTTTAATTAAAAAGAACTCGGTTTTATTTTTAAGCAAATATTTTTTATGATAAATTAAAAAGCGTTTATTATTCTTTAATTAGCGATAATAAGAATTAATTATGTCTATTATCAATCTAATAATAGACATAATAGGTATAGTAGTAAATGTTATATTTAATATTATATTTATTCCTCCTTTTTTATCATAATTAATATTTCTTTTGCGTCTCTTATAAGCGTCATGTTGTCTCTTCATTATGCATCACCTCCCCTTTACCAAAATTGAAATGAGAACTTTCAATTAAAAAAGAAAGGGGCAATTGAGCGATAATTATAATTATTAGAATTAATCTTGCCTTCGTCAGAATATTCATTCCGATTGCACTAGTATCTTGCATTCCTATGCGATAATGATATTTGATTGACATATTCATGGCTGCTTTGTCATAAAATCTGCGTTATAAGTCTTTTCCTGGTCGACAAATTGTATATATGTTCCACCAGAATTATATTCAACATAAAAATAAGAGGCGGTAGCAGGCGAATTAATAGTTGCTTCCCCTTGATTACCTAGAACATAACTACCGCTATCGGTAGAACCATCGCCGCTATACCACTTTATTATGGTAATATCATACTGCTTTTCCTCCTTGCTGGTCGTACTACCACTAATAGAAGTATAAGTAGCTTTTCCTGTAATATTACAACCGCCGTCTTTAATAGTAACTGTAGCAGTGCCTTTGTCTACTAAATCTTTGTAATTTCCTGCTGGCGGATGATTACTGTGAGTTCGAGTTACAGTTGGTTCTTCGTTCGATTTACAGCTTATAGATAAAGCCATAATCTGTAAATCTAACAAAGAGCCTGAAAAAGAATTAGTATAAATGACTTCTCAATATTATTGGAGATTGTCTACATTCTTCTAGTTCCAAACTGGCGCTTAAACTTTACAAAGGTATCCTGAAAATTCGGAGTACAAATAGTTCATATTTAGATGGTCATGTGGGCATGTCAACATCATATACCTATTAACTGGAGCTATACTAAAGTGACAAAAAATAGTGACACAAGTTGGACTTTTAAGGGACTTTATACATTTTCGTTCAACGGCACAACAGCTGGAACTTTAATGTATAAGGGCGATACTTATAATATTACTAAAACAAATCAATAAAAAATCTAAAAATTTGTATTTCCGTATTAAAGTTATTAATTAAAAGTTAGACTGATAAATTTATATTTACTGAAAATAAAACCGAGTTCTTTTTAATTAAAGGCTCGGTTTTTTATTGGAATTATTACTTATAATAATTATATTATTAATTTCCAAATTTCGATAAAATAATCGTAGCTAAAAATAAATAAATAGAAGTTCCGCTAATATCACAAATTGAAGCGACTAAAGGAACGCTGCTCGTAGTCGGGTCTTTCTTTAGTTTTATAAATATAAACGGCAAACATAAACCTATTAAACTTCCTATTATAACGACTAATACCATAGATAAAGAAACGACAAAAGCTATAATAAATCCGCCTCTAAAAATTGCAAGCAAAGAAACCGTTAAACCCATAGTTAAACCTAAAGCCGCCGATATTAATATTTCTTTTCCTAACATAAAAAGCCAATCGCTCTTTTTTACATCGCCAACCGATAAACTTCTTATTATTAAAGTTGAAGATTGCGCGCCCGCATTTCCCGCGCTATCTATTAATAAAGGCAAAAAGAAAATAAGAGAAACATATTTGCTTATAGTCGCTTCAAATAAACCGATAAAATATCCCGAAATTATATTAATAAATACAAGTATAAAAAGCCAAACAATTCTTTTTTTATATAAAGTAAATATTCCAGCCTGTTTAATATTTCCCGAAAAATCATCGTCTACGCTTATAGCTCCAAGTTTATGAAAGTCTTCAGTATCCTCTTCTTCCGCAACATCAAAAATATCGTCTATCGTCACTATTCCAATTAATGCGTTTTTAGAATCGACTACGGGAATATAAAGCAAATCGTATTTTCTGCCGACTTTTACCGCTTCCTCTTGGTCCGAATAAACCGACAAATATATAATATCCGTATGCATTAAATCTTTTATTTTTGCTTCTTCATTTTTTGCAAATAATAAATCTTTTAATAAAATATATCCTAATAATATATCGTTTTTATCTACTATATAAATAACTTCAAAAGTTTCAGAATCTTTGCCAAACTCTCTAATATATTCTAAAGTTTGTTTAATTGTAAAATCGGGCTTAACATCTATATATTCGGGCGTCATTATTCTTCCAACGCTATCTTCGGGATAACCTAATAATTGCCTTGTAATATTTAAATCGGTTTCTTTCATTAAAGAAAAAATATTTTTTGTAATATCGCTTGGCAATTCCTCAAATAAAGAAGTTCTATCATCGGGACTCATTTCATGAATAAGTTCCATTAATTGATTATCGTTCATTGAAGATATTAAAGCTTCCTGTTCGTTTGAATCCAATTCTGAAAAAACATCCGCCGCTTTTTCTGTAGATAATAATCTAAATAATATGCTTTTATTTTTATCGTTGTCGAGTATGCGAATTATATCGACTATTTCCGCCGCATGCATATCGGCTAATGAATATTTTAATTTATCCCATCTTTTATTTTCGATAATATTAATAATTTCCGTATATTCTCTATTTTCTGTCATAATTTTATATTTTTTACTATATCAATTCTTTAAGAATTAATATATAATATAGGCAATAAATTTGATATATTATATCATTAATTATATAAATTATATACTTAAAAGGAGTTATTTCAATATGGCTGAAATAAAAAGAATAGGAATATTAACTAGCGGAGGAGACGCTTCGGGAATGAATCCCGCAATAAGAAGCGTTGTTAGAACCGCTATAGCAAACGGACTTGAAGTTGTAGGAATAAGAGAAGGCTATCAAGGGCTTATGTATAATAATGTATATGAAATGAATCCAGGAAGCGTTGGCGGAATAATAAATCATGGCGGAACTATATTATTTTCGGCAAGGTCGCCCGAATTCCAAACCGAAGAAGGAATGAAAAAAGCGGCGGATAATATGCGTTATCATGGAATTGAAGCTTTGGTAGTTATAGGCGGAGACGGAACTTATAAAGGCGCTTTAGATTTTGCAAGTCATCATCCCGAATTTCCTATAATAGGAATTCCTGGAACTATAGATAACGATATATACGGAACTGATTATACTATAGGATACGATACGGCTGTTAATGTCGCTATGGAAGCGATAGATAAATTAAGAGATACGGCTACAAGTCATGGAAGATGTTTTGTAGTTGAAGTTATGGGAAGACATGCAGGATATATAGCTTTGGAAGTTGGAATCGCTTCTGGTGCGGAAGATATACTTATACCCGAAACTCCAACAGATTTAGACAAAATTGTAGAAGAATTACAACTTGCTAAAAAGAGAGGTAAAAAATCTTCTATAATAGTTGTTGCCGAAGGAGATGAATCTGGCGGAGCTATGGAAACGGCTAAAAGTATAGAAGGAAAAACGGGATTTGATACTAGAGTCACTATATTAGGACATATGCAAAGAGGAGGCTCGCCTACTTCAAGAGAAAGATTAATGGCGGCAAGATTTGGATATATCGCCGTTAAAGCTTTATTAGAAGGAAAAACAAATGTAGCGGTTGGAATTTGGAAAGGAGAATATACTTATACTTCTTTAGCGGATGCCGTTAAAAAAGTGCCGAAAATAGACCCTGTAGATTTGGAGTTATGCAGAACTCTCGCTATATAATTATAATTTTAAAGGCTATGGTTTTATATTTATGATGGAAGGAATGGAAAGCAAATCAATTTTAGGCGTTAGAATAGACAATTTTAATAATAATTTTGAAGATATTTTAGAGAGATTAAAAAATAAAGAAAACGCTTTAATAGTCACTTTAGATATTCATCAATTATTAAGAGTTCGTTCTAATAAAAAATTAAAAGAAACTGTAAATAATGCCTCTTTAGTTATCGCCTCTCATCATACTATAGCCAAAGGTTATAATTTTATCCATAAAGAAAAATTAGAATATATGAAAGATTTTATATTTTTTTCAAATATATTGTCTTATATGGATAAGAAAAAAATGTCTATGTTTTTATTCGGAAACGAAGAGAAATACTTTTTTTCTATTTTAGAAAAGATAAAAAAAATATATCCTAATATAACGAATATTGGAAGTTTTGAAAATACAAAAAATAAAACAGAATTAGAAAAAGCGTTTATAGGATTAAAAAAGATAGACCCAAATATGCTTTTAATATATATGCCTTTTAAAAAATCTTTATATTGGTTTTCGGATAATAAAGAAAATTTAAAAGTAAAATTATGCGTTCCCGTTTCAAGACCTTTAGACGGTTTTGCGGGAAAAACGGAATCTCCAAATAGAAATATACTTGAATCAAATAAAGAAGAAATATTTTATCTAAAGAAAAATATATTTAGAATATTTCTCTATTTTGATTATATATTTTTTTGGATTCTCGTTTTATTTGAAAAATTAACTTTAAAGAAAAATAAGAAATAACAATCTTTAATTAATCTAAATTTTAAACTTTTAATTCAAAGTTAATAATGTTTCCTGTAAAGCCGCCATATATTCTTTTGCCCTTGGAACATTCGCATTATTCGGATATTGAGAAACGAAAGAATCCAAAGTTTTATAAGAATCGTTATATCGTCCAACTTTGAAATATGACAATCCTATATAAAGCAAAGCTTCGGCATCTAAAGTGTCGACATTATTATATCTCACTCTATTATAATATTCTATAGCTCTGTCGTAATTTTTTTCATTATAATAAGATTGTCCTATTCTAAATAAAGCGTCTTCTTCGTATTTTGTTCTTGGGAATAGAGTCGCTATTTTATTATAATACATTCTCGCTTTTGTATAATTTCTATCTAAAAAGAATCTATGCGCTCTTGCTGGAACTTGTATTAAATATGTTCTCATAACCTCGTTATAATAAATACTCGTTTTATAATATTGTAAAAAATCTTCGTATATCTCAAAAGCTCTGTCATAATCGTTCATACTAAAATAAACTCTCGCTCTTCCCAATACTGCAAGCTCTCCGTTCGCTCTTAAAAAATAACTTAAAGCCTCACCGTATTTTTTTTGAAAAAATAGTTGATAACCATATTCCATATTCATAGTGGCTGCAATATCTTTATCTTTAGCTCTTAAATTATTCTGCAATTTCGGCGTTATATAATCGTCAAAAGCGTTTTCCAATCTCGCTATATCCGCGTAAACCATTATAGCGTTTGTAGAATAACTTATAAATTCGGGATTATCTATAATGTCGGTAAGTTTTTCTTTAGCCAAATGATATTTTTTTTGTTTTTTTAGAGAATCGGCAACCAAAAAATAAGATTGCGCAACATTGTCTAAAGGTCTTAATTTTGTCTCTATAGATAAATATTCGTTCAAATTATTTATAGCTTCGTCATAATTGCCCATTTCATAATATCTCTTACCTTTTTGAAAATATCTTTCAGGCGAAGATAAATAAGAAGCCTTTGTTATAAAAATGCCCCCTAAAATGGCGACTATAGTAATAATGGACGCTAAAATTGCTGCATAAATCTTCATAATATCTTCTCCAATTATAAATCGCTTAATACCTGATTAACCCAAAAACTAACCTCTTCATGATTAATCGACTGTATTCTTCTAAATACCGTCAATGCGTTTTGTTTTTGCTTTGCATATTTATAAGCTTTTCCAAGCAGTAAATTAATATTATAATATAAATCTCTATTAACATTTTTTGTCGAAACAGGTTTAAGTAAAGTAATTACCGTAGAATAATTACCCAACTTAAATTGAGCTAAAGCTTTATTATATTCGTTATTATATTTGTCATATTCGCTTTGAAATTCATTAGGAATATCTGGAATAGTAGTATCCTCTTTAAAAGTATCTTCGCTTAAATCAATTAAAGTCTCGTTTGTATATTCTGAACTTGTTTCGCTTTCATCTTCCAAATTTTTATTTTTAACCGTATTATTTGAAATATTATTTGTATTTGGTTTTAAATATATTTCAGTCGTATTATAATAGTTTGTAAAATTATGGTAATTCGTTTGATTATAATAATTAGTATGCTCATAATAATTTGTATGAGATATAAAATTTGTAGCCATATAAAACTCGTTAATTGCTCCGATTATCATAGTATTTGTATTAGTCATAATAATATTTGTATTAATCGCATTAGGGTTCTTAAACTCAAAAGATACCGTATCGACATCAGAATCTGCCGTATAAAAACCTATATTATCAACATAAGATACAACGGCATAATAATATTTTCCGTATCCTGGCAATATATCTAACATAGAATATGAATTCAAACTATTAGTAGCTTTAACCGAACCTATAATTGTAGCCGTGCTTAAAAGCGGGCGAGATAATATAGGATTATTGCTTCTATATACATAATAAGTTAAATTAGGATGATATATGCCTTCCCATTCCACATATAAAGAATCTTCATTTATAGGTTTTATGGAAATCTTGCTTGCTAATCTTTTAGAATTAGGCAAATTAGTAAAAGAATTTTCGATATCTGCTAAAGTTTGAGAATATAAAAATCCTGCAGAAATAAATAATATTAAACTAAATATTAAAAATAATCTTGCTTTATTAAATTTTATTCTATACATATTGGTTCATCCTCTTTCATTATTATATATTCGGAATGAGATTATATAAAATTTAGGTATATTATAAAATAAATTTAAATTTTTTCCATAACGATTGCCACAAGAAAACCCATGCACATTGATAAAACGGTAGCTATTAACATAGGAATACTTAAAGAAGTTATATTTGGCCAAAGACTTAAAAAAGAAACTACTAAAATACCCAACACGAAACCAAAAAGAGTCGACCTGTATTTTTGAATAAAAATCGTTATTAACTTTGATATAGCGAATATTCCAATAATAACTCCTATTCCTAAAAATATTAAAGGATAAACATTATTAAAATTAGATTTTAAAGTAGAAACAAAATAAGAAATATTCTCATATTCTCCTAATATCAATAAAAGAAGAGAGCCAGATATTCCAGGAATCACCATCGCAATTGCAGCAGCTATTCCGCAAAAGAATAATTTTATTCCGTAAAAAACAGAAAAATTTCCCGAATAAGTAGCCTCTCCCATAGGTTTATTAATATCGAAATAAACGAATATTGCCATTATAAAAGCGCCTAAAAAGAAAGCAAAAAATACTTTAAAATTATATTCTTCAACGGTTTTAGTTATAAACGGAAAAGAACCTAACACGAGTCCGACAAAAAATATTTTAGTCGGAACGGGATAATTTGAAAATAAATAATTAATAATATTTAAAAATAAAAATATCGAAACGGCTGCTCCCAAAAAAGTAGGAATTAATATTTTTAAACTTTCAATTATATCTTTCCATTTTAATTTAATTAACGCAGTAGGCAAAGTCGATATTGAATAAGTTAATTTTTCGTAGATTCCAAGAACAAAAGCTATAGTTCCTCCCGACACTCCTGGTATTGCGTTAGCTATTCCTATTGCCATTCCTTTTATAAAATAGGATAAATAAACTCTCATATTATCTCTCTTTAATTTTAATAAAATAAAAACCATGAATAATTTTCATTATGCATGGCTTATATAATTCTTTTAACCTATTACCGCCGTTATTTCAACTTCAACCAAAGCGTCTTTCGGCAGCGACTTTACGGCAACCGTGCTTCTTGCAGGAGGATTTTCCGTAAAATAAGAACCGTAAACTTCGTTAAATGCGGCAAAATTCGACATATCGCTTAAATAACATGTAGTTTTAATAATATTAGACAAATTAAGATTTTCCGATTCCAAAAGCCCTTTAATATTTTCCATAACTCTTTCGGTTTGCTTTTTAATATCGTTTTCCGCCATATTGCCGCTTACTGGGTCTAAAGGTATTTGCCCTGAAGCAAAAATAAAATTACCGCTTTTAATAGCTTGAGAATAAGGTCCTATAGCCTGCGGAGCTTTATGAGTTTTAATAATTTTCTTATCCATATTTATTTTCCTTAAACTTATTTTTATTATTGATTAAAATAAATTATAATAATTTTTTATAAAATATCAAGTATATATTATAAAACTGCTTGACAATTTTTTGGCTTCTGCCTACTTTATTGTTTATGAGTCTATGATAAGAGAATTTTTTGTTTTAAATTGCTTGACAAATTTTTTAAAATATTGCATAATTTAATCATAAAAAGATATTAAGGAGGGTTCTAAAATGAAAGGACAAAAAAAATTTTATCTACTATTAATTATCTTATCTTTAATTGCGCTATTTTCAATAAGTTGCAATAATGACAATAATAATAAGGATAAAACGGGGGCAGAAGAAGTCGAAAAGGATAAAACAGGAACAGAAGAAATCAATAAGGATAAAACAGGAACGGAAAAAATCAATAAGGATAAAACAGAAAAAGAGGAAGTCAAAAAAGAAAGAAAATTATCTTATTATGCTGGTGATTGGTATGAAAAACCAGAAAAGAAAGCTACTGAAAAGAATATACTTACCATAAATACTGACGGTTCTATTATTTTAAAGATTAGTGATGTAAAAATTCCTTCGAATTCTATAACAAGAGTTAGCGATACAAATTATACTACTTCATATAATGATTCTGCCTCCAATGTAAATGTCAAATTGACTCTTATTTTTAGTAGCGATACAGAAGGAAAGTTAATGATGGAATCCAAAGAAGAATCAGGAGAAGATTTAGTAGCAACTATAGATATTATTAAAAAATAGTTAAGGTTAATAATAGTTAAGATAATTAAAAGGCATCGTATTTTAATGCGGTGTCTTTTTTTGTTTATAGATTAAAGAATTAGTATTCTATTAAATAAAGATATTAATATAATAATAAAATTATTTATTCTTTAGATTCTTCAACTTTTTTATAATTCTGATTATCTTCGCTTAATTTTTCAATTTTTATTTTTGTTACAATATTTCCGCTCTTTCCAACTACGGTAAAAGAATAATTATTATAATATATAGCTTCGTTCCTTTTTGGCAGTCTTCCAATATAAGAAAATAAAAATCCGCCTATAGTGTCGGCATCATCGTCTGGTATAGCGGGCAATATTCCAAGTTTATTAAAATCTTCAATTCTCACTCTCGCATCAACCAAATAACTTCCATCTTCGTTTGTTTTTACTTCTTCGTCTTCATCGTCATATTCGTCTATTATATCTCCGACTATTTGCTCCAATACATCTTCCATTGAAACAATGCCTGAAAATCCGCCGTATTCGTCCACAACCATCGCTATATGAACTTGCCTTTCTCTAAAATTTCTTAAAAGCTCCATAAGAGATATTGATATAGGAACAAAAAAAGGTTTATGAAGTAATTTTTTCAAATTAAAAGTTTTCTCGTCCGTTTCTATCATATCTTTAACATACAAAACGCCGACTATATCGTCTATTCCGTCTTTATAAACGGGAATTCTCGAATTTCCTTTATTGAAAGCTTTAATTACTTTATCGTAAGGAGTATCGATTGCAACCATTATAACATCGACTCTCGGAACCATTATCTCTTTTACATTTTTTGTCCTCAAGGCTATCGTGTTTGTTATTATCTCTCTTTCGGCTTCGGTTAATGAACTTAAATTTACATAATCGCTATTATCCGATTCGCCTTCGCTATCGTTTTTTATTTTTTTTAATAAATTTTTTATCGGCATAAAATTTCCTAAATATTTATATTTTCTTTTTTATTTCTTTTATTTTTAATATGCAAAATAATTTTTAAATATAATTCTTTCATTTTCTTATAATTTTCTTTTAAAGATTTTTCGCTATAATTATGATGAACTCCTCTCAAATGTAAAATAGAATGAATTATTAATTTAATAATAGTTTTTTTTATTTTTTTCTCTTCGTATCTATTTTTTACCCACTCGTAAGAAATAATAATATCTCCGCCGTCTTCTCTATCGAATTTATCTCCCGCGGGAAAAGTTAAAACATCCGTAGCCTTATCTTTATTTCTAAATTTTTTATTTAATTCTCTTATATAATTATCGTTAGAAAAAAGCAGATTAATCTCTCCATCAATGCCTGCAACTTTTAGAGCGTTTGATAAAAAATATTTATAATATTTTAAATCTATATCATAATTGGTTTGATTAAAAACATTTGCTTTCATAATTATTTTTTTACAACTTCTTTAATTTCTTTTTCTTTTTTTGAATTATCTTTATATTTTATAGAATTTTTTTCATTATTATATTTCATTGGCAATTTTTTTATATCTTTTTTATCATTAACCTTATATTTTTCTTTTTTATCCGAATCGGTTTTTACATTATTATTTTTTTCGTTATTTGGTTTTGTATTTTTAGAATCTTTTTCATTTTCATCGGGAAGTTCGGGATATTTAATTCTTTCATGCAATGAAACTATTATTTTTTGGAAAGAAATTCTTTTAATTATCTCTATATCTTTTAATGTTAATCCGCTATCGTTTAGTTCGCCTTGAGCCATTTTATCGTTTACTATATTTTCTATAAGTCTTTCTAAATTTTCTCTTGTAGGAATTTCTATAGTTCTGCTTGCCGCTTCTATAGAATCTAATATCATAAGTATAGCCGTAATTTTCGATTGAGGACGCGGTCCTGGATAAGTAAATAAACTAATATCGACATTTGGATTTTCTTTATAAGCTTCGACATAAAAATATTTTATTAAACTTGTTCCATGATGCTCTTTAATTGCGGCTATTACTTCTTTTGGAAGTTTATATTTTTTCGCTATCTCTACTCCGAATCTGACATGCGATTTAACTATTGACGCCGATAGAGTAGGTTTTAATTTTAAATGTATATTCTCTTCTCTATTTGTATTTTCAATAAAATATAAAGGATTTTCTGTTTTTCCTATATCATGATAATAAGCGGATACGCAAGCCAATCTTCCGTCTTCTCCTATCTCTTCGGCTATAATTTCAACCAAATTCGCCATATTTATAGAATGGTGATAGGTTCCTGGAGCGTTCATTTGTAATTGTCTTAATAAAGGATTATTCAAATCGGCAAGTTCCTGCAATTTAAAAATACTCGCCGTTTCAAGCAAATATTCGCATACGGGCAATATTATCATAACCAAAATAGCCTGAATTAATCCGCTTACAAAAGATAATACAAAAAGTATATAATCAAATCGTATATCGTTTATTAAAAACATATTTATAAGAGAGATTACGCTTAAATATATTCCCAAATAAAAACCTAATAATAATACTCCGTTTCTATTGTTTATTCTTTTAGATATTATAGAAACTACTATCGAACCTATAAATAAAGAAAAAGTTTCAAATATTCCAGCCTGCGTCATATTTGCAGCTAAAACCGTTATACATATAGTTACTATAGAAGATATTCCTCTTTTTGCTCCTAATAAAGAATTTAAAATTGCAAACATAGGAATAAAAGTATATATATAAAACGGCAAATATTCTTCTATGAGTTTATTTGAAATATAATTTGAACATATATAAGCGGTTGTCATAATAAATATATATTCAAAACAAAATAACAAATAATTTTTAAAATTTGTATAGAAAGAAATTTTAAATCTAAAAATAATATAACCTAAAGAAATAAATAATAAAAGAATAAAAAACATTTGTCCTATTAAAGCGCTAAAATTAAAACTTGAAAAATTATTATCGTTTAATATATATCTTAATAAATTTACTTTCTCTTCGGTAATTCTCTCGCCTTTTTCTAATATTGGATATCCCGCTTTTATTGTAGTATAAACAGGTTCTATATTTTCCGAAACTTTATCTATTTCCGCTTGAGTTCTGTCGGAATTATAAATTAAATTATCTACTAAAAATGCATTTATTAAAGACGATAGAGTATTCATATTAAATATATTAAGTTCTCTATATTTTGCGCCAATTATAGAACCTAACTCCATTCTTAAATCTTCTAAAAAATGAACTCTGTTTTTTGGAACTATTTTCTCTTCGACTATAGATTTATGAAATTTATAAACGAATATTCCATTATTTTGTATTAAACCTATAGTTTCAGGACTTAAATTTCTTCTCGATATTATTCCTCTTTCTAAAAAATCGCTTATAGTGTCTTTTACTTTATTCTCGTATTCTAAATCTATATCGCCTATTATAGCGTTTGAAAAGACGGATTTATTTATAGACAAATTATAATTGCTTGAAAATTCATTATAAATATCGTCAATTAAAATATCGTTTGAAACGCTATTTTCGTAAGAATTTCTCATAAATGAAAATACTTCGCCTATTTTAGATATAGTATTTTCTTTTATTTCCGCTGGCATATCAAATATTGGTCTTATATTTGCTTTGGAATAATTTATAAGTTTGTCGGTTTCTTCTCTGTTTTTATATTTTATAGTTCGCTTTAATATAAGAGATTCTTCAACCGTTTCTCCAATTGGCGGAATCGTTATTTTTTGCATATAGCTTGGAAAAACTAACACTAAAGTAAAAGCGTATAAAACAATAGCTATTAATAATTGAGATATCCTTTCTATATTCGGAGTTTTATTTATAACCGATTTCATTATTTTTTTATTTGTATTCATTATGCGTCCTAATTAAATTATTAAATTTTAAGTTATTATAGAATTCATATATTATATAGTAAATGAAATAATCTTATTGTCAATATTATTTTTTAGACATTTTGATGCAAAATTAAATATTAAAAAAATTATCTAATATAACTTTTTCTTTTTTCCATTCGGGCATATATAAAGAAATTGTATTATAAAAATCT
>ERZ791737.1057-NODE-1057-length-15539-cov-18.637045_pt1 | contig 15539 bp, 12 predicted proteins | sample MGYA00510042_ERZ791737 | MGnify/ENA primary metagenome ERZ791737 (study PRJEB30046, sample SAMN00791965) | human gut metagenome | study: EMG produced TPA metagenomics assembly of the A metagenome-wide association study of gut microbiota in type 2... | reverse complement strand
TGTGTGTGTGTGTGTGTGTGTGTGTGTGTGTGTGTGTGTGTGTGTGTGTGTGTGTGTGTGTGTTAGGAAATTATTTCTAACTTCCAAACTATAGGTGTTAAATATATCAATACTGTTTATCTTCATTGGAGCATACCATTTTTCATTATTTACGTGCTCCAAAGGTAGAGAAAGAAAATGAGAATGATATGCTCTTTTTTTGACTTGTTGGCTCAATCTGTCCACTTGTTGGCTCAAACTGTCACAAACATTAGTTCGGCCTGTCCAATATCACTGTAAATCAGGCTATTTCTGTTTATCCCTGAATTCGGCAGGAGCCATTCCATATTTACTTTTAAACATCTTATTGAAGTTGGAAAGGCTGATTCCGCAGAGTTTTGCGATAGTGGCAATGGTATATTCCGGACAAGTCTGTAGCAATGAGGCGGCATATTCCATCCGCTTTTTGTTCAGATAGCTCGGCAGGGGCATGTTCGTGTTTTGTTGCAAAATCTTAGCGAAGCGGTTTTTGTTGACGCCTATAAGTTTTATCAAGTCATCGCGCTTTGCATCTTTAAGAAACAGCTTCTGTTCTGTGACGATAGCGTCCAGTTCCCAATACAGCCGTTGGTTTTCTATCACCTCTTTCTCCGGCAGAACCTCTTCGGCAGGAACGGGAACGATTGGTTCTTCCGTCACTTCCGGAAGGGAAACTTTTCCGGCGGTCGCCTCATTCTGCCGCAGTTCCTTCCGGAGACTCTCAAGCTCTTCCTTATAGGCCAGTAAATCTTCGATGGTCTGTACCATAGCCGAATTTTTAAGCCGTATGGTCAGGTTGTGGCGGACGGTAAGCCACAGGAGGATGCCCAACAGGAGAGCGATACACCCTATAGTCCACAAACAAATATTGCGCGTGTAGGCATCGGCTTCCTGCTTTTGCAGTTGCAAGTCCTTCTCGTGCGTTTCGTAGAGGGTTGCCAGTTCCAGTGCCGCGCTCTCCTGTTCCCGGTTCTTGATGCTGTCGCGCAGCACGGCAAGCTCCTTGAAATAGTGTGTGGCGGCACGGTAGTCGCCTTTTTCCTCGTAGGCCCGTCCGAGGGATTTCTTGATGGTGGTCATGTGGTAGGTCACCGTGTCACCCTGTGCGGCAAGCGTTTTCTCGCGGGCGGAGTTCATGCGGATCACCTCATCGTACCTCTTCCGGTCGAAGAGATAGGGCATGACGAGGTAGTCGTCGCGGGTATAGTCTGCGGCGGTGGAGAGGAACTTCTTATAATAATCTTCCGCTTCCTGCGTGCGCCCCAATCGGAAAAGGACAACGGCGTAATGGGCGTACATCGCTTTCTTCTCTTTCTCGCTCAGCCCTTCCATCGGGGTTTCACTGCCGGTTTCTCCCATCACCACCTCTTGCAGGGCTTCGAGCGTGCGGAGAGCTTCCTCGCTCCGGCGATCCAGCTCCTGAAAGGTGAGCAGGGTGTTGTAGTTATAGCGCAGGTTGTCGTACTTGTATTTATAGTCCGTCTGCTCCATCAGGTCGGCGGCACGCTGCATATAGTCGTAGCCTCTCTCCTTGTTGCCTTGGTAATAGAGCATCTTTCCCATGTTGAACATGGCGATAGATTGCATTTCCTTGTTATCGCATTGCTCCGCTTTCTTCATCAGCCGGTCCACGTACTGCGCTTTCTTGACCTCGTTGTGCAGGCAGTCGTAGCAGGAGATCAGGCGGTGCGTCTGTTCCATGGTGCGGTTGTCGTCCAGCCGCACGGAATCGCTCTCCAAGGCGCGCTTGTAGAATTTCAATGCCCGGTAGTATTGTCCGGTATTGAAGTAGAGGTCGCCTTCGGTGATGTCGAGTTTGTAGTCCGGCAGCTTCTTCCGCTTGCGCAGTTCCTGCATGATGCGTTCCGCTTTGTCGAAGTCGGAGAAGGTATAATCGTAGACGCAGTCGTCGGTAACGAGGCTGTCCGGCAGGGAGGTGCTGTCATCGGCAAGGGCATGTGTCCCGGTCAGGCTGATTGCCGTAATCATCCATGTAAGTATTGTGCGGTAGAGGTTATTCATCTTTCCAATTGATTTGTGTTCTTGGCATACACCACACTCTTCCCCATCCCGTGCCTCATCAGCACACCGTCTGCAATAAACGCATTCAGCTCGGCAACGGCCTGCTTGTAATTGCGTCCGGTCAGTCGGGAGTATTGCGCACGATTGATGCAGGGATATTGAGCAAGATAATCCTGCAACAGTTTCAGGCATTCTTCTTTTGTCGGAGCAGCAGCCTGCGCTCCCGTAGTGGAGACCGGCCTGCGCTCAAAATGTATCTTTTCATTCAAGCTGCGATAGAATTCCTTGCCCAGACGAAAGTTCAAGCCGCGCAAAGAGACAGAAGCAGACCGCAGGTCTTTCTTCTCCATGACGGGACGGCAACTCAACGAAGGGGTGAAATAGCCCAGTTCACCCAATTCTACCGTCCAGCCACCGGCAAGGCTATCGCACAGTTCGTCCATGAAAGCTGTCATGGCTCCCTCGAGCATGCTGTGGCTGATGCCGGTAAAATGATGGACACGGTCGATAAATTCTTTCCGGTCAATGGTACCCTTGGGAACAATGCGTGCATGCAAGGGTTGACGTTCACCTGTGTTCCGGATATCCGGTGTTTCGTAAAGATCGTAATAAGCGCTCATATTTATTTTTTTTAAAGGTGATGAAGAAGGACTTCAAATGCTAATAATTATTTGTTCTTCTGCAGGGAAACTTTCATACCACTGCAGTGGTATGAAAGTTTCCCTGCAGAGGGATGAATTTTTCCTTATAGTGTAACAAATAGCTATTAGTATACAAAGATACTAACTATTGCCACAAAAGTATACAGTTTTCACAATAAAATTTCTAATTTTATTCCCTGATAATAGAAAAGACCGGGAGAAGGATTTGCAGAAGGAGGTGATGAGGTAAATGGGGATTTACCAGCGTAGCGCTGGAGCAAGGTTTCCATTCGGATTACTTGCGCATCAATGCCTGAAAGGCTTTTATCTATCAGCCCAGGGCAACGCCCTGGGTAATAATGCGCTCCTATCTCTGCGCCCTGAAAGGGCAAAAGCCCGTTATACAATCTTATGCCCTTTCAGGGCGTAATGTGAGAGGGGCGTTCTTAAACCCAGGGCGTTGCCCTGGGCTGATAGATAAAAGCCTTTCAGGCATTGATGCGCTGATGCTTTGCTGCGCTAAATTATCATTTACAGCGCCCTCCAGAATTTTTGGAAATCCTTGTAACGTCCGTAGCACACTAACTGGTCGCCTGCCTGCATTTGGTCATTATCAGGAAGCTCATTCACTACATTGTGTTCGGTAAAAGAAATGCCGAGGCAATTCTTTATCGTTTCGGCACGCTTCAGAGCAAGTATTTTCAAACCAAATTCCTTGTCCAGATTCAATTCATTGGCATAATAGCCTACAAACTTTTCCGGAATAGTGAATTTAACAACATAATAATCCGGAGATACGCGGAAAGTCTCCATATTAGCACCGAACTCCAACAACTGCACCAATCCACGCGCCGCATCTTCTTCAGGAGTAAGAATGCGTTCCAACTCAAAGGCTTCGAGCACAGAGCGATGAACAGCATCGATAGCACGCGCATAAATATGTTGTACCTTTTTCTGTTTCAGCAATGCTACCACACGAATGGACGCACCAAAGTTCTCACCGATGGCAACAATCACCACATCTACCGTATTCAGCGGAAGAACGGACAAAGCCTGCTCATCCGTAGCATTAATAACAAAAGCCGTAGCAATCTTCTCCTTTAAACTTTCTACGCGACCGATATTTTCGTCCGCACCTATCACTTCATGTCCCAAGGCAGAAAGTTCTTCGGCAAGCACCTGCCCATAATTTCCTAAACCGATAATAATGTATTTCATATTTCATTAATATTAGTATGTCACTATAGTATAAACAACAAAGATAAATACTTTTCTCTAATATCGCACTGTTTTATTTTAAACGTATGGCAAGCCGGCAAATGTAAGATTACAAAAAACCGTAGAAAGTACTATTTTCCCCATTATTTGTATTACACTCAGTCCCGTCAACTCCCCTAACTTTGCCTACAATAATCAACCCTTAAAAAGTAACATGAAGAAAAACAATTTATGGATAGTGGCTTTGTTAGGAATGGCGCTATCAGCTTGCAGAGAACAGAAAGAAATAAAAGAAAACACATCTGATAGAGATATCTCAGAGATGATTATTTCTTTAGAGCAAAAAGCCTTAGCCGCTACCGACGGAATGGCATTTGTTGAACTCTCGGACACCGATGTCGTTTATTTCGACCCTTCTCTTGAAAAGAAAATTGAAGGACTGCAACAACTGCGGGCACATTATGAAAACATGAGTAACACTGCTCCCGCAGACAGTTTCGAAATGATACGTCCCATCGTCCAGGTCACGCAAAACATAGCAATACTCACATTTAATCTGGACTCCTACGAAGCCGGTAATGTAACAAAGTGGAACTGTACCGAAGTTTACAGACGCAACCTCGACAATCAGTGGAGAATAATACAAACCCACTGGTCGTTAGTCAAGCCTATCGAGTAAATTAGTTAATAATAATCTGCCCGCTCGGATACTGATACTTCGTATGCTTCTTCTGCTTGATGACGCCAAGCATCAAAGTTATCAATCCCACGCGTCCCACAAACATCAGCAGAGCTACCAGCAGTTTGCTGTCATCTCCCAGCAGCGGTGTAAGATTCAGGCTGGAACCCACGGTGCTCAATGCCGAAACACATTCGAAAGTAATGGCCATGAGAGACGCTTTGGGTTCCAATATGCTAATGACAAAAATAAAAAGAAACAGAACGCCGAACGACATCACCACCGTAGCATTGGCACGGCGAATGGAATCGTGCGACAGTTCACGCCCGAAAACCTCTACCCGCTCCGTGCCCCGCAACACAGCCACCAGATTCAGCACCACCACCGCAAAGGCATTGACTTTGACACCACCCGCCGTAGACTGCGAGCCACCTCCCACCCACATCAGGAAGAGATAAATCAGCAATGTCTGTACCCCCAGTCCCGCCAGGTCTACACTGGTAAAACCCGCCGTACGGGGACACGAAGCATTGAAAAACGCCTGCGTCCACTTATCGGCCACCGACATGCCCGCAAAAGCGCCGTTCCACTCAAAAGCAGCAATGCCCACCGTGCCCAGCAGCAGAAGGAGGAACGTGACGATCAGCACAATCTTTGTATTCAAATTGTACAAATGATAAAAACGGCGTCCGTCCCAGTGCCATGTACGCACGAACTTCCACAAACGCCCCAAGTGATAGAGAATGATATCCTTGAAATTCACCAATATAGGGAAGCCGATACCACCCAGGATAATCAGCAGAGAGATATAGACATAGAACGGATTATGCCCCGTCATCATCAACGGATTGCCCAGGTTGCCCGGCAACGTAGAGAACCCGGCATTGCAGAATGCCGAAATGGCATGGAATCCCGAAAAAGCCAGTTCTTCCTGAAGGCTCATCCCCATCGTACCGTGTATATTCCCCCAGATGGCCAGCGTCCCGACTCCTTCAATCACCAGCGTAAAGCCAAGAATATAGACCAGCGTGGAAAGCAGCGAGTTCAACGAGTTGGAACTGACCATATCGCGCACCACCAGCTGATTGTAGAGCGACGTATTACCCATGAAGAACATTGCAAAGAAGCTCGTCAACGTCATCACCCCGAGGCCGCCAATCTGAATCAGCAGGATAATCACCACAAAACCCGTCGTTGTAAAAGTAGAAGCCACATCCACCGAAGTCAACCCCGTGACGCACACCGCACTGGTGGAGATAAACAATGAATCGACCCACGAAATGCCGGCTACCGTGCAACGGGGAAGCATCAGCAACCCCGTACCTATAAGTATGATTATCAAGAAACTGCCGGCCAGGATAAGCGAAGGATTGGTACGCCGCCCCAACAGCCGCACCAGCCCGTTGGAAAGGCTCAGGAGAGAGAATACCAGCAATAAGGCAAGGTGATAGAGCTTGCCGTTCAGGAACTCCCAGAATTGCAGGATGGCACCCTCCTCCTCCGGCCGGTGAAAAATGACCGGGATAAGCGTGAGATAAAGCAGGACGGTCAATATCCACGTCAGCTTGCTGAACGTGCGCCGGGTATCCTTATATTCCAACAAAATGCGCAGGGTGACGTCTGCCATGAAAACAATCCATACGCCATGATACAAACGTTGCAACTGGTGCGCCTCGGCAGCCGAAATTGTAAATCCGTGTTCATAGACCACCCCTGCAATCAGCAGGATGGAAGCCAGATAAGTGATGGAAGTCATTGCTCCCACGATTATCCGCACGTAAGGGTGGATCCATTTGTTTTGGTACAGAAGAAATTTATGATAAATCTTCATAAGACATCTATTAATAAGACGCGGCAAACTTAGACAAATCTGCCTTCATATACAAAAAACAAAAGGAAAAAGAAAATGGTTTAAAAATAATAACTACATTTGGGCTCCAAATTATTTATAAATTTAACCACTATGAGCAACAAGACAAAAAGATTCATTCTTCCCGAAGAGGAAATTCCACGCTATTGGTATAATATACAGGCCGATATGGTGAACAAACCCATGCCTCCGCTTCACCCCGGCACCAAGCAGCCACTGAAAGCGGAAGACTTATTTCCCATCTTCGCCGAAGAACTTTGTCGCCAGGAACTGAACCAGACCGATGCCTGGATTGAAATCCCCGAAGAAGTGCGCGAAATGTACAAATACTACCGCAGCACTCCGCTGGTGCGCGCCTACGGACTGGAAAAAGCAATCGGCACGCCGGCACATATCTACTTCAAGAACGAAAGTGTCAGCCCGATGGGGTCGCACAAGTTGAACTCGGCCATTCCGCAGGCTTACTATTGCAAGCAAGAGGGAGTGACCAACGTCACCACCGAGACCGGTGCAGGACAATGGGGTGCCTCGCTGGCCTATGCCGCCCGCCTCTTCGGACTGGAAGCTGCCGTTTACCAGGTAAAAATCAGCTACGAGCAGAAGCCCTACCGCCGCAGCATCATGCAGACGTTCGGTGCGCAGGTCACTCCGTCGCCCTCCATGTCTACCCGTGCCGGAAAGGATATTCTGACCGCACACCCCAACTATCAGGGTTCTTTGGGAACGGCCATTTCCGAGGCCATAGAGCTGGCACAGACCACGCCCAACTGTAAATATACACTTGGCTCCGTATTGAGCCACGTTGCCCTGCACCAGACGGTGATCGGCCTCGAAGCCGAAAAGCAGATGGCAATGGCGGGTGAGTATCCCGACACGGTAATCGCCTGCTTCGGCGGCGGTTCCAACTTCGGCGGTATCGCTTTCCCCTTCCTGCGCCACAACATCCTGGAAGGGAAAAAGACACGCTTCGTGGCTGCCGAACCGGCTTCGTGCCCGAAGCTGACGCGCGGCAAATTCCAATACGACTTCGGCGATGAAGCCGGATATACGCCGCTGCTGCCTATGTTTACACTGGGACACAACTTTGCTCCTGCCAACATCCACGCCGGCGGTTTGCGCTACCACGGCGCAGGCGTCATCGTCTCGCAACTGCTGAAGGACGGATATATGGAAGCAGTAGACATCAAACAACTCGAATCGTTCGATGCAGGTTGCCTCTTTGCACAAGCAGAAGGCATCATCCCCGCACCGGAATCCTGCCACGCCATTGCCGCCGCCATTCAGGAGGCCAACAAATGCAAGGTAACGGGCGAAGAGAAAGTGATTCTGTTCAACCTCTCCGGTCACGGACTTATCGACATGGCTTCGTACGACAAGTACCTCTCCGGCGACTTGGTGAACTACGAACTGACCGATGCCGATATCCAAAAGAATCTGGACGAAATAGGAAATCTGGCTTAATAAATATTCGCCATACTGACAAGCGGTTCATAGAGTTTCTCAATGTCCTGCGAGTCCATCTCAATCTGGACCTGGTCCCCCGGAATCAAACGTGTTCCTGCGGGGACCAGGTTCTTTCCATCCCTATGCACGTTGATGATGATGCAACGCTCCGGCAAGGAGAGTTCGTCCACCAGTTTCCCGTCCAGGTAGGAGTCCGTCATAATTTCCACAGAAAGGGTATAGCGTTTCTCTTCTTTAAAATCGGGGGCATGAATCATGTCTTCATACAGAGCGACGTTGAACGGCTTCATCTGCAGAAGCTCGGTGAAGTAATAAGTCAGCCCGCCTACCACTACCGAAGGATAAAAGACTTCGAAATGCCCTGTTATCTCCGTAATCAGCACAATGGCCGTGAGTGGTGTGCGAACAACCGCCACCAGGAAAGCAGACATGGAAATCAACATCACATAGCTTACATTCTCCTGCCCGATGATGCCGTACTTTACCCCTATCAGGCCAACAATCTGCCCCAGCAGTCCACCCGTCACCAAAGTCGGGATGAAGTTCCCGCCCGGCAGCCCCGAAGAAACGGAAAAGACCGAGAAACCGAAATGCAGCAGCATGATGGCCGTCACCCACATAATGTCCGTACTGCCGTTCTGTGCCTGTGCCAGGAGGAACTGCTCGCCCCCACCCGTCAGGTTGACTTGCATCAACGAAATGACGTAGGCCACCAGCAGCAGGTAGAGCATCTTGATATACGTGGGCGACTGGACTTTGGCGTACACGCGCTTGAAGGAGATCAGGACAGACGAATAGAGTTTACCGCAGATAGAAATGACCACAGCCAGTATCAGGAAGTACTTCATCTGAATGAAGAAAGCGAATATGGGCTCTGTCACTTCTATCAGATGGTAGGGATTTACCGGAAAGACCATGCTTGCCACCGCTCCTGCCACCACGCCCGCCAGCAAGGTGGTAATGGCTGTTTTGGGGGCATCGAAACGCTCGATGGACTCGATGACGATGAGCGAAGATGCCAGCGGTGCCGCAAAAGCAGCTGCAAGCCCTGCACCTGCACCGGCTGCCAGCAGTTGTTTCTGCTCGCCTTTCAGGATACGCGTCCAGCGAGACACCAGGCTGCCGACATAGGAGCCTATCTGCACGGAAGGCCCCTCGCGCCCCAATGACAAACCTGCCGAAAAAGCAAGAATACCGCCTACGAATTTGGAGACCAGTTCGATGAAAGGATGTTTATAGGTAATGCGTCCATTAATGACTCCCCGCGTCTGAGGTATGCCCCCACCGGTGATGAGCGGCATCTTTTTCACCAGCCACGACACAAAAACAAGGATTCCCCAGAAGAAAAGAAACAACGGAATATGCCAGTACCACGCCGGACGTGAGGCAAAGAAATCACTGCGGAGGTGGAAAAAGTAATAGAGGAGGTAATGATAGGGTACGGCAACCAGTCCCGTCAGCAGCCCTACGAACATGCTGACGAAGTAGAGACGGGCATCCACTAGCTTCAGCTTCCAGATGTGCCAGCCGCGGACCGTCTTCCAGTTCTTGACTTTCGCCCAAAGTTTCTTTGTCTTATCCCAAAGTTCCATAACAAAACAACTCCCATCACTTGCGCCTTACAACAACAAGCAACGGGAGTTGTTTTATACAGAAACATTATTTACCAAAACCGGTTCTTTGCAGGATTATATTCAAATCCCACCATTTTCAGTTTTCGTACAATGCTTTCCTTTTCCACGTTCATATCCTCACAAAGTGCATCCAAGGAAGGATAGAAGTCACGTAGTTTTGTGTTGATGAAGCTATACAGCATCACCGGATCCTCAGGTAGTTTCATAATTACAATCTTTAATTAAAACTAATACCGGGGGCAAAATTACAACAAAAAACAAAAAGAAAAGGTATTTTAGTGTAAAAATTACAATTTACTTACGCAAACGATTGAGGAACGCCGGTCAGGGCTGCTCCGTTTGCTCTATCTTCAGGGACACCTGCTCGATAATCTTTTCGAGTCCTCCCTCCAGCGGTATCACATTGAAATCGGCCCAAAAGTCCTTGTCATACCTGAAGTCGGTCTCGGCAAATACGGTATGGGTAGGCAGCCGCTCCGCCCGGGGGAAACGTGCTACATTTTCGTTATCAACCCGGCATGTCACCATCTCAAACCAAGTATGGAGGGTGGGGTTGCTGAAGGAGATACGCTTTCTTTTCATTCTGAAATAAAGATCTCCACGGATATGATGAACGTAATAAGTGCCGTTCCAGGGCTTGTATGAGATGGTATAGACTACCTTCTGTGTGGTCAGCCGGGTCTTTTGTGCCTGGCGCACCACGAAAAGCCCGGTTGCCTCTTTTATGTATCGGGGCTGGATCTCAAAACGTGCCTGCAGCAGAGCACTGTTCTCCGAGTCGATGTACAGCGCCCCGCAATACAGCGGTTCCCCTATCCCCCGCCTTTGCTCAAAGTAAACGACGTTGGCACTTCGGTCGTCCACAAATACAATGTCGCCGGAGGTATACACATATAGCGCATCGCTTACTTCGGGGGAAAGGAAATCGGGAATATGCTTCATGATGTCCAGTTGCAGGCAGGCCTCCACACCCGACCTGATTTTGGCAACCACGCTGTCCGTTTTCTCACGGTTATCAATCCGGCTCATCTTCAGCAGCTTCACCTGGTCGGAGGTTTCGGACTCTATTGTAGAGGATTTATAGACTTTGAAAACGGCTTCTGTCAGGCTTTGGAATTTATCTTTCAGCTGTACGCCTTCCCGATAAAAGGTAGTCAGGTAGACCGGTGAAGAAGAGTAATTCCGGCTACGGCGCTCTATCATCTCGCGAAGCAGCTTTTTAGGTTCTACCAGGCGGATCAGGACTTCCTGCAAAGGAACTACTTTAGGCTCCAGACTCAGAACGTTGTCTTGCCCTTCCAGCGCAGAAGCTTCTACAGATTGTCCTACATAGCCCAGATGAGAAAAGGAAAGAGTACGGTTTCGCAGGGAATCGGGCAAATGAAGCCTGAACTTCCCGTCCCGGTTGGTGATGTTGCCCAGCGAGGTGCCTTGCACCAGGACAGATGCACTGGCAATGGGGTCTCCGGTTTCTTTATCCAGTAAGGTGCCGGTGACGGTGGAGTGTGTCGGTTGGGGCGGCAGTGCGACCGTTTTTTTCATTGTTACCTTTTCTGCCGCCCTCGTAATCAATATATGTTGTCCTAATACCTTCAATTCAAGATCCTTGCTACCGGTTATCTCGTAGATGGCCCGGCGCACGGAACAATTCATCTTTTTGACCTTTACAATAGAGTCGTTGTTGATGACTTTACTGTCGTAAATAAAAAGATAACCGGATTGCTCCGATATCTTCCCCAACAAGGAATAAATCGTTTCTTTAGCCCTGGGAAGCTGGATGATGCGGTCCAGCACATCACCTCCGTCTGCTCTTACATTGCCGGCAATGAAAAGCATTCCCAAGAGAAGAACTAAGAAACGAAACGACTTCATATTTTATTTGTATATAAGATTTCAGGTAGATATGCCCATACAGAGACAGGCATTTCATTCTGATAAAATCAACCTGTTGCCTTGCCGCGCACACTTCAGATTGAACGTCCAGCAGATCAATTCGGCTACGGACTCCGGAGAATTGTTTGCAAACTCAACGGTCAGTCTTCTTTTGCCTAAAGCCGGCGATGCAGTTTCTATCTGCCAGTCCGAGGACTCCTTATTGATGGCGCGCAACACGTTTTCAAGGCATTCGTCCTTGAAACGGATGTTCTTAATATAACGGTCGAAGAGTTCCGGATGTTCCGTCTTGCTCAAAAGCAATTCGCCCGATTGCAAGGTAACCGTCTCGCCTGCCTTTACAAACACTTCCGTACCGTCCTGCTTCAGGGAAACCTTTACCCGCCCCCGCTTTACGGACAGACTGAATGGAATGTCCTCATTGCTCCGGACGTCGAAAGCTGTTCCCAACACCTCGACACGCACTTTCTCTGTTTCAATCGTAAAAGCTTGTTCGGGCTTTCGGGCAACGTCGAAGAACGCTTCGCCCTGCAGGTTCACTTCCCGTTTGTCCGTAGCAAAATGCTCGGGGTATTGCAGCGTACTTTCTTGGGCCAGATATACCACCGAACCGTCTTCAAGCGTCTTGACCAAGGTCGTAAGCTCCCGGTTCTCCTGCGTCACAAAGTTACGGATGTCCTCGCCCTGCTCCGGCATAACCCACCATGCGGCCAAACACACTATACCGGCAATCACGGCTGCCGCCACCGCTCCCCACCTCAGGTGAAGCTTGCGTCGCACCGCCATACTGCCTCCTGCAGCATCTGCCAGCAAGTTATCGGCCTCGAAGCGGGCATAAAGCCGTTCCCACGCTTCGTCTGTCTTTGTTCTCATTCTATTTATTTCCATTATTTAATCCGGATATAATTATCAATTTCGTTTCGCAGCGCCCGGAGCGCCTTGGTCATTTCCGCTTCCACCGTCTTGACGGACAATGAAAGTTCCGTGGCTATTTCTGCATATTTCATTCCTTTCTCACGGTGCATTTCAAAGATTTGCCGTCTGCGCAGGGGCAGTTTCCCGAGTATCTGTTGAACCAGTGCCTGGAGTTCCTTGTATTCCATCTGGCAATGCGGGTCGGATGAGTAGCCCGGTTCAGGTTTCGCCAGCACGGACGCCCGGTATCGTTCCTTCACCTCCTGATGCTCGCAATACTGGACGGCTTCGTTCCGTACCGACCGATAAAGGTAGCTCTTGACGGACTGGAGCACCTGCAACTCCGCACGGTTCTTCCACAGCACATAGAACAGCTCCTCCACAATCTCCTCGGCAGACTCCATAGTGCCCGTGATACCCGCGGCATACCAGCAAAGAGGGGAATAATATCGGCGGAAGATTTCTTCGAAAGCCTTGATATCGCCCTCTTTTATTTTGGCCAGTATAATCAGTTCATTCAGCATACCCGACAGTTTTCTTGGTTGCCTCAAATATAATGAAAAACTATCAGATAATCAGTTGGATTGTTTCCGCAATTTATCTACAGCATTCTCCAACGACTCTGTAGGCTCTATGATGTTGTATTTCTTCCAGAAGTCCTCGTTCCAGTATTCATCTACCAGGTCGTAGAACACTTGTTTCTGCTTGAACGAGGCTTTGTTGGAAATACCGGTGGCGGGGTTTTCGGTCCGGTCGGTCACCACCATTTCCGAGAAGGCGGTATAGGTGGAGGAGAACAGTTTCTTCTTCCAGTCGCACTTGAAGCGGATGACGTTCCGGATATAGTTCAGGTAGGTCCTGGAACCTTGCTGCTTGTAGCTCACCAGATAGCTGACTTCTTGCGGACGGAACCTCAGCCCGAGGGGTTTCTTATGGAGAATGGCCTCTACTGCCTTCACCCGGTTTGCCATATCCAGCTCAAATTCGGCACGGGTAAAGGAGAGCCGCTCGTAGTCGATGTACAGTTTCCCGATGAACAGGGCATACATCAGGCTGACCCGCGGACGGAAGCTGATTACATATTGCATGCGGTTGTCCAGGTTGACAGGGTCTTCCATGCGGAAGTCATAGTAGTTCAGGTTTTCCGGGCTCAGCAGTGCGTCGCCGTTCTTCACGATGTCCAGATAGAGGGAAAGATTGGGACCTCCCAGTACTTTTACTGCCAGTGTATCGCTTTGCCGCTGGCTCATCAACCGGCGGCTTTTCAGCAGTTGCACCTTGTCGCCTCCTACATCGCGGTTGCTGTAATCGGTCTTGTAGACATCCATCACGGCTTCGGACACGCTGATGTAGCGGCGGCGTTTCTGCACCGTTTCGCGGTAAAAGGCGGTCAGCATATTGTTGCTGGCGGAGTAGTTCGATGGGATTTTCTTGATGGCTTCTTCCACGATGACGCGGGGATTATTGCCATAGACCACAATTTCATTCAACAGATTGGGGGCGGGTATCATCCATACGGTCAGGCTGTTTCCGCTTCCGATCTCATCCAGCGAGAGGCGGGTATTGAGATAGCCGATGTGGGAGATTTCCAAGCCGCGGAAGGCTTCGGCCTCTGTCACCTTCAGGGAGAAGGTACCGTCGGCATTGGTAACGGTACCGATATTGCTTCCGACAACAGAGATGTTCACGTTCTCCAGTTTTTTCCGGTTATCCTTGTTCTTTACGACACCGGTTATGATGAGGTCGTTCACCGCGGCATCTTGTGCCATCAGCGGGGTGATACTTGAACATAGAAATATGAGCAGACACCCAAGTGTAAATCTTACTAAGTTTCTCATACGACATGGTTTTAAGGGGTTTCTATAGTTAAGAGCGCCGGAAGGGGAAGAACCCTATGAATTTTGGAAGAAAAAAGGGAAGTGGGGACAGAAAAGTAGATTAATGCGAATCAGGAGTTAAATGATAATTTAGGGGCGTGTGATAACAAGTGTATCTCAAACTCCTCCGCCTGAAAGGGGAGGAATTTGAGATACTCCGTAAATTCCCATTTATATAAATATCATGAACCGCGAATTCGCATGATTAATTGAAATGCTGCGGATTCCTTTGGCTCATTATAACGTAGATAATGACCGGTGCACCAATGATTGGGGTAACTGCATTCAGCGGAATGATGCCTGCTTCGCCCGGCAGGACGCAAATCAGATTGCAGAGCAGTGCCACGGCGGCACCGCTAAGAATAGTAACGGGAAGCAGGGAATTGTGATTGGCAGTTCCCAATATCATACGGGCTACATGGGGCACAGCCAGTCCGATAAACGCCACCGGGCCGCAGAAGGCGGTAGTGATGGCGGTCAGCAGTCCGGTGATAATCAAAAGCCAGTTGCGCACGCGGCGGATATTGACGCCCAGGTTCTCGGCATAGCGTTCGCCCAGCAACAAGGCGTTCAGAGGCTTTATCAGCAACAACGAACCGAACAAGCCAAGCACAGTGACCAGCGCAAAGGCCGGCATCTGTTGCAGGGACACGCCGCCGAAGTTACCCATTCCCCAAATCATATAAGACTGCACGCCCTCTGCCGTGGCAAAGAAATTCAGCAGGGCGATGGCGGAAGAGGCGATATAGCCTATCATGATGCCCGTTATCAGCAGCATGATATTACTTTTTATCAATGTGGAAAAGAAAAGAATAAGTGCCATAATGAGCATGGCGCCGACAAATGCCCCGGCCAGCACGGAAAAGAAACCGGACAGGCTGAATGTACCTGCCGTGATGCTTCCGCCAAACAGCAGCATGACGAAGGCCACGCCCAGGCTCGCCCCGGAGTTGATGCCCAAGATGGATGGTCCTGCCAGCGGGTTTTTGAATGCCGTCTGCAACATCAGTCCGCAGACAGCCAGCGCGCCTCCGCAAAGCAGCGCCGTCAGTGCCTGGGGCAAACGAGACTCCCAAAGGATGAAATTCCAACTGGCCTTCTCCCCTTCTCCACCAAGAAGAATGCGAAAAACATCTGCTGCCGGAATCGAAACCGATCCCACCAGTAAATTCGTTATAAAGAGCAGCAAGATGACTACTCCTAAAACGATACCGTATTTCCAGCCTTTAGCCATCTGTTCTTTGTATATATTGTAAATGGGAATTTAGCGGAGTATCTTAAATTCCTCCGCCTGAAAGGGGAGGTGCC
>ERZ791737.1047-NODE-1047-length-15747-cov-2.242544_pt1 | contig 15747 bp, 18 predicted proteins | sample MGYA00510042_ERZ791737 | MGnify/ENA primary metagenome ERZ791737 (study PRJEB30046, sample SAMN00791965) | human gut metagenome | study: EMG produced TPA metagenomics assembly of the A metagenome-wide association study of gut microbiota in type 2... | reverse complement strand
CGGATGCGGCAACGGATTTAGCGGCAACAACAACGGCTGTGGAGACAGCTGTATCTGGATTATCCTTCTGTTATTCTGCTGTGGCGGATTTGGAAGCGGATCCAACAACGGTTGTGGCTGTGGCAATGGATTCGGAGATGGCTGCTGCTAATCCTTCCAAAAAATTCCGGCTGGTTTAAACCCGGCCGGAATTTTATTTTTTCGTCTCCCTATTTTTGTCCTTGTTTGTTTTCACAGTTTTTTTTCCTGCTTTTTTTGCTGCACATTTCAAATCCAGTTCATAAACTGCATTTCCATCTATAATGAGCTTATGTTTCATTTGCCTATACCTCCAGTTATTCTATGTTATATTATATGTTCATTTCATAATTTCGCCCTTCTCCTCATATATATTTACAACGTTAGATTTAGGAGTGACTATGGAAGATCATGATTTTGAAAAAATGACCCCTTTTGATCAACTGATTTCCACACAAAGTCTGCAAATCCTGAAGCTGCTGATTCCATATACCCCTCCGGAAAACCAACGCTTTCTAGCTGTATACACAAAATTTTTGGAACTGCAGCACACCATAGATTTTTTTCAACGCTTTCACAGCGATGTCTACTCACAGGATTTTAAAAAGAAAACATTCTCTCCTTTTCATATCATTCAGGAAATCCGACCTTATATTCCTGCACAGTTTGGAGAAACATTTGACATGCTCATGAATATGATGGATATGATGGAGGTGTTTCAAAATATGAATGAAACTGCAGATTCTGATGGGAACACAGACCCGGACTTTGATCCGATGGCCATGATGAAAAATATGCTTGCGCCAGAACAGCAGGCTATGTTTGATATGTACAACACAATGTCTTCACAAGAAACCCAAAGCGAAACTGAAACAGAACCTCAAAACGAAACCCAAAACAAAGAAGGAGAACAAGAACATGATTGATTGGTTAAATGACCCTATGCTAAAAAATATGGATCCGATAAAGGTAGAGTTGATCAAGACAGCTGCCGCCCAGACATCCGGAAAATCCGGTCGTGCACTCGCCCCTGTTTTGATGACACTTATCACAAACGCAAATAAAAAAGGAATCCGGTTTTCCCCTGATGAAATTTCATTGATTCTAGAATTGATAAAAGAGGGGAAAACGCAGAAAGAAAAGGAACAGATTGACCGGACGATTCAAATGGTAATGTCCATGCTGAAAAAACAGAATCCCTAAGATTCCTCACAGCGCATGTTTAAATGAGGACACAAGCCAGGCTCGTGTCCTCGTTTAAAATCCTTCCATTTTTCGAATATTTCTCATCTGTCGCCTTCTTTTTCCACTCTCCCATTCTGCCTTTTCCGATTCCGTCTCCAAAATCAATCCCGGCACTTTAACCGGCTTATCATTTTCATCCAATGCCACCATACAAAAATATGCTCTGTTGATTGGACGACGGATACCTTCTGCATCCTCGACATAAGTGTCCACCCGCACTTCCATAGAAGTAGTTCCAACATACGTAAGTTTTCCTATCAAAACAATCACTTCATTTTGATAAGCCCCCTTCAGGAACCTCAAGTTATCTACAGATGCAGTTATCACATTCGTTTTGGCATGTCTTTTTGCGACAAGTCCCGCAACCTCATCAATCCACTGCATCAAAATTCCGCCAAACAGACGGTTTGCTCCATTCAAATGATTTGGTCTTACAATGTGCACTGTCTCCACTCTAGAATCTTCTACTTTTTTCTTTTCTATACTCATCCTGATTCCTTTCTTGCAAACGTCTTTTCTTCTTTCTTATTTTTTGCTATACTGAACAAAACATAGTATAACACAAGGAGAACATTATGCGAAATATAAAATTGACAATCGAATATGACGGAAGCCGTTATCAAGGCTGGCAGCGCCTTGGCAAAGACGAATCAACCAACACTATTGCGAACAAGATTACAGAAGTGATCAAAAAGATGACAAACGAAGATATCGAGCTTTTCTGTGGATCAAGAACTGAAGTTGGCGTGCATGCGTACGGTCAGGTCGCAAGTTTTAAGACTACAACAGATATGACCCTGATCGAGATTCAGCATTACTTGAACCGCTATCTTCCGATGGATATTGCGATTACTGATATTGAGGAGAAACCTGAGCGCTTTCATGCGAGCCTGAATGCAACTTCCAAAATATACATGTACCGCATCTCTGTCAGCGAAGTTCCAAGTGTATTCGAACGCAAATACGTTTATCACTCTTTCAAAAGACCTGATGTGGATCTGATGAAACAGGCAGCAATTCTGCTTGTTGGGAAACATGATTTCAAAAAATTTTCTACGGTAAAGAAAAATAAATCTACTGTCAAAGAAATTTATGACATTGACGTTTACGATGACGGAGAGGAACTTCAGATCACGCTGCACGGCAATGATTTTCTCCATAACATGGCGCGTATGATACTTGGCACACTTCTCGATATCGGTGTCGGCAATCGAAAAAAAGAAGATATTGAACTGATTTTTGATTCAAACTCAGACGTGGCAGCAAGTGCACCTGCTGAACCGAAAGGATTATACCTTCAGGAAGTACTCTATCAATAGGGACAGTCAAGAAGGACAGGACTATGTTTTTTCATAATCCCATCCTTCTTTTTATTTTTCCAAATATTCCATCAGTGCATCATACTGTCGTTCCATCAGATGATATCCATGCTCATAAAAGTTCATCAGAGAATCATAGTTCTTTTCCAACCGAGATACCGGTTTGATCTGAGGACGCAGCACAAAAATTTTTCCTCTCTTTTCCAAACTTTCCACCCAATCCATCGTCCGGTTGTACACAATCGGTCTTCTTCGAATACTTTCCACCAGTTTCGGATATTTTTTATATGCAGACTGATACAGGCGATGTTCCCCTCTTGTCATCAGTTTCTTTCGGTATTTCATATTTCTTGTAAGTATCAGCACAACCTTTTTATTTCCAAGCTTTGTTGCTCTGTTGATCGGAATGGAATCTGCAAGTCCTCCGTCCAGATACGGAACTCCATCTACATTGACGATTGGGGAGACAAGTGGCATACTGCTGGATGCACGGCAGATCTTCATCAGTCGTTCCTTATCACTTTTTTCCTTCATATATTCTGCCTTTCCAGTAATACAATTCGTCGTCACAACTTCAAACTCCATATCTGACGCAAAATACGTATCATAGTCAAATGGAAAAATCTCATTCGGATACTTATCAAAAATCATATCCATGTTCAGCAAGCTTTTTTCTTTGATAAATTTTCGGATTCCCATATAATAATCATACTCTTTTTCTTTGTGAATCATACAGTCTCTTGTTCTTCCTATCTGTTTCGAGACATAATCGACTCCATTGCAGGATCCGGCAGATACCCCAATCACATGTGACAGGTACACATTTTTCTCCATCAGATAATCCAACGCTCCTGATGTAAACACTCCTCTTGTTGCTCCGCCTTCTAAAACTAAACTAGCCTTTGTCATACTGTTTCCCTCGCTTTCCGTTCTTTATTATATACCTATTTTCCGCAAATTAACAGATTAAGATGTTCTCGTCTTGCCATTTTCCCTTTCCCGTGGTAAGATAGGCGGTGGAAAACACCGAAAACTTATTAAAATAAGAAAAGAAATCTCATGGAGGGAATGCATATATGATTAGCACAAGTAATATTACATTGCGTGTCGGCAAAAAGGCATTGTTTGAAGATGTAAATGTAAAATTTACAGAAGGCAACTGCTATGGTTTGATTGGTGCCAACGGCGCCGGTAAATCCACATTTTTAAAAATCTTATCCGGACAGTTAGAGCCGACAAAAGGAGAGGTTATCATCACTCCCGGAGAACGTCTCTCATTTTTGCAACAGGATCACTTCAAATATGACGAATACCTTGTTTTAGATACCGTTATTATGGGAAACCAGAGACTGTATGAAATCATGAAAGAAAAAGAAGCGTTATATGCAAAAGAAGATTTCACTGACGAGGACGGAATCAAAGCAAGTGAATTAGAAGGCGAATTTGCCACAATGAACGGTTGGGAGGCAGAGTCTGATGCCGCTACATTATTGAATGGTCTCGGAATTGATACCGAGCTGCATTACAAATACTTAAAAGATCTGACTGGTTCAGAAAAAGTCAAAGTACTTCTTGCACAGGCTTTATTTGGAAATCCGGATATTCTTCTTCTGGACGAGCCTACAAACCACTTGGATTTAGATGCCATCGCATGGCTGGAAGAATTTTTGATCAACTTTGATAACACAGTAATTGTCGTATCCCACGACCGTTACTTCCTGAATAAAGTATGTACACAGATTGCAGATATTGATTACGGAAAGATTCAGTTATTCGCCGGAAATTATGACTTCTGGTATGAGTCAAGCCAGCTTATCATTCGTCAAATGAAAGAAGCGAACCGCAAAAAAGAAGAAAAAATCAAAGAGCTGCAGGACTTTATTTCTCGATTCAGCGCCAACGCTTCCAAATCAAAACAGGCAACTTCTCGTAAACGTGCCCTTGAAAAAATCGAGTTAGATGATATCCGACCATCAAGCAGAAAATACCCATACATCGATTTCCGTCCAAACCGTACAATCGGAAACGAAGTGCTTTCTGTGGAAGGTTTATCTAAGACAATCGACGGTGTAAAAGTGTTAGACAACCTTTCTTTCACAATCAACCGTGAAGACAAAGTCGCTTTTGTCGGAGGCAATGAACTTGCAAAGACAACTTTATTTAAAATCTTAATGGGCGAAATGGAGCCGGACGAAGGAACATACAAATGGGGAGTGACAACTTCTCAGGCATATTTCCCGAAAGACAGTACTCGTGAATTTGACAATGACGATACAATCGTTGAATGGCTGACACAGTATTCCGAAGAGAAAGATGTCACTTATGTACGTGGTTTCCTCGGCAGAATGTTATTTGCCGGAGACGACGGTGTCAAAAAAGTAAAAGTACTCTCCGGTGGAGAAAAAGTACGTTGTCTTTTATCTAAAATGATGATCTCAGGCGCTAACGTATTGGTACTTGACGAGCCTACTGACCATCTTGATATGGAATCTATCACTGCACTGAACAACGGATTGATCAAATTCCCAGGGGTACTTTTATTCGCATCCCGTGACCATCAGGTTGTACAGACAACTGCAAACCGTATCATGGAGATTGTTCCGGGCGGAAAATTAATTGATAAGATTACAACTTACGATGAATATTTAGAGAGTGATGAGATGGCTAGAAAACGTCAGACTTACACTATGGACAATTCAGAGGAAGACAACTAAAAACAGAGCTGGTGCTCTGCGGATATTTTTTATCCGCATTGCATCAGCTCCATTATTTATTTGGGATCATCTCTATTCAATTGTCAGCAATACTTTTGAGATGCGGTTATCTTTTAGCTCTCGAATTTCAAAAGAAACATTCTCCACAACAACCTTTTCCGGAATATATCCCAAAATTTCAATCAAAAATCCGGAAACGGTATCATAATTCTCTGTCTTCAGATTCAAATCTAGTTTTTCATTCAAATCTTCAATCAGCATTGTTCCATCTACCATATATCTCTTCTCTTCAATCTGCACAATCTCCGGTGTCACACAGTCATGCTCTTCATTAATCTCTCCTACAATCTCTTCAACCAAATCTTCCACAGTGACAATTCCTGAAAATCCTCCATACTCATCAATCAAAACTGCCATATGATTCTGTGTTCTTTGCAATTCCCGAAACAATTCATCAGCATCCTTGCTATCTGGCACAAAAAATGGCTTTTCCAAAAACGGTCGTATATCTTCTTGATCCACAAGCTTTTTCTGCATTGCGATCATAAGATCTTTCATATGTAAAATTCCGATAATATTATCTATACTTTCTTCATAAACAGGAATTCTAGAATGTCTTGACTCTAAAACCGCCTCAATATTGTCTTCAAACGAATCAGCGATATCTATCGTAAACACTTCTCTTCTCGGTGTCATTACATCTCTTGCACTCTTATCATCAAAAGAGAATACCGAATTGATCATCTCATACTCGTGTTCCTCAAAAATCCCACGGCTGTTTCCCATCTCCAGCAAAGCTTTAATCTCTTCTTCTGAGACCGCCTCCTCTAAATCCTCCGTCTTCATACCAATTAAATGTAAAAATGCATTGGTTGATACAGAAAGTAACTTAATAAACGGCGATAATATTTTTGAAACCGTATAAATCGGCTGTACCGTAAAAAAACAGAAAGCCTCCGCTTTTTGCAGTGCGATCCGCTTCGGCACCAGTTCACCAAATACAAGATTAAAATACATTAATAAGATTGTCACTCCAAAAAAAGAAATCGTTCCGGAATACGGAATCTGAAACTGTTCCAGCCAGCGACTTAACACTTGCGATATTCCGGTTGCAGCCGATGCACTTGAGAAAAATCCCGCACATGTGATTGCCACCTGTATCGTCGACAAGAACTTTGTAGAATCCTCAAAAATGAGTAACGCCTTTTTATTTCCTTCCTCAGCCAGCACCTTGACTCTGTTCTTATTGACAGAGACAACTGCCATCTCGGCTCCGGCAAAAAAAGCATTCACCAGTGTCAGAAGCACCAGTATGAATAGTTGCATTAAAATCTGTGTCCCGTCAGGGTCTGTTTCCATAGTAAAAATAATCCTCCTTTAATCTATGCCTTTTGACATAATTTTAGGAGGATTATATCATCTTTTGCTTCTACTTACAAGATACTTTATAATTATTTTATATTTAGCGGATACGATCCGGAAATCCCACTTTTCTCTGCACCTTTCTCAAGGTCTTTGTCGCATAATAATTCGCCTTTTCTGCATTGTTCTTGATGATAGAATCAATATATGCCTTATCTTTTTCCAGTCTGGCAACTTCATCCTGCAATGGTTTCAGCACTGAGATAACTGCCTCTCCGACTGCCGTTTTAAAATCTCCATATCCTTTTCCATCGAATTCTTTGACAACATCCTGCGGTGTCACATTCATACATGCACTGTAGATATCAATCAGATTCTTCACTCCGGGTTGCTCTTCACGATATAAAATCTGTGCTTCCGAATCTGTAACTGCACGCTTGCATTTTCTCATAATCGTGTCAGGATCATCCATCAGATAAATACTTCCATTTACATTCTCATCTGATTTTGACATCTTCTTTGCAGGATCCTGAAGACTCATGATCTTCGCTCCCACTTTTCCGATATATGCTTCCGGAATTGTAAATACATCCCCATAGACACCATTAAATCGCTGTGCAATGTCACGTGTCAGTTCTAAATGCTGCATCTGGTCTATTCCTACAGGAACAACGTCTGACTGGAATAACAAAATATCTGCCGCCATCAATACCGGATAAGTAAACAATCCTGCGTTGATATTGTCCGCATGTTTTGCAGACTTGTCTTTGAACTGTGTCATACGATTCAGTTCACCCATATATGTATAGCAATTCAAAATCCATGCCAGCTCCGCATGTCCTGAGACATGAGACTGATAATAAATACAATTTTTTTCCGGATCAAGTCCTGCCGCAATATATAATGTCAATAATGCTCTTGCACGTTTTCTCAATGTGGCCGGATCCTGCCTCACTGTAATCGAGTGCATATCGACCACACTGTAAAAGCACTCATATTCATCACTCAGTGTAATCCAGTTCTTTAATGCCCCAAGATAGTTTCCAAGTGTCAAATTTCCCGTTGCCTGCATCCCACTGAATAATACTTTTTTATCATTGATCATGATTCCATTCCTCCAAGTCTAATCTTCTTTCTAGTGTATCACTTCTACATCTTTCCCGTCAAGATAACGATTTTTCTTTTCCTATTTGTTTTCCGGATACAATACAATTGCCTCTTTTAAGATCTCTGCTTTTCCATCTTTTATCTCTACAATTGAAAGCCCACAATTCTTATGAAGTCCTCCTGCCCAAAACTGATCGATCGTACTGTCCTTGATCACATTTAAGAGTGCACACAAACAGGCACCATGTGTAGAAACAAGAATCGTGCTATCCTCATATTCTTCTTTTTCGCTCAATTCTTTCAAAAAAGATGCTGCACGTGCACGAAGCTGTTCAAAACTCTCCCCATCTGCTGCCGGTTGATATACCTCGGGCTTTTCGAAATTCATAAAATTCGGATCTGGTATATTATAATTTTCTTCTGCATAACAAAGTCCCTCATAAGACCCAAAACCAATCTCAATAATCCTTTCATCTTCTATCAACTTAACCTCCTGTCCTTCAAGAAGAATCTGAGCCGTCTTTTTCGCCCTCTTAAGCGGACTTGTAAATGCTATATCAAACCTTACCCCCAAAAGTCCGTCCCGTGTCTCCTCTGCCAGCTGTATTCCATATGCATTAAGAGGAATATCCGCTCTTCCCTGCAACCTTCTTTCTTTATTCCATTCTGTCTGTCCATGTCGAATCATATATAACTTCATACCTAAAACCTCCTACATTTATTTTACCACACTTTGGCTTGTTTTTTGAAACGAAAATCAGTATAATGAATGCATAGTTTTTAGGAGGAGAAGAAAATGGAGAAAATCACTAGTTTTACAATAGACCACATCAGATTGGTTCCTGGCGTGTATGTTTCCAGAAAAGATCCGATCGGCAATGAAATCATCACAACCTTCGATCTTCGCATGACAAGCCCGAATGACGAACCAGTTATGAACACCGCAGAGATGCATGCGATTGAACATCTCGCCGCCACATTTTTACGGAATCATCCTGTATTTGGAAATAAGATCATCTACTTTGGACCAATGGGATGTCGCACCGGATTTTATTTGTTATTGGCGGGTGACTACTGCTCAGAAGATATCATCGAGCTTTTGAAAGAATTATTTACATTTATCGCAGAATTCAATGATGAGATTCCTGGTGCTTCTGCAAAAGACTGTGGCTATGAAGGGGATGTTCCAGGTGCCAGCGCCAGAGACTGCGGCAATTATCTGGATATGAATCTTCCAATGGCAAGATACCTTGCAAAAAAATATCTAAACGATGTCCTTTTAGATATCAAAAAAAATCAACTCTATTATCCGGACTAAAAAGAAGTTCCCACGGGAACTTCTTTTATCGTTTTAAAACTTCTTTTTTTATATATGAAAAGGTTGCGTTCTCACCCTTTTCAGCCAACATATATAACAGGGTCTCCAACAGCGCCTTGGAATCTTTATGTAAAATCGTATATGGAAGCCCTCTCTGATAATACGCAAGTGGCTGACCGTCATCATACATCTCCTTCATATAGATCTTAGACGCCGCAATTCGATCAATAAACATCTCAACCACATACTTTTTTGGCATGCACATCCCAATCAGTCCTTTTTGTTCGCCCAGTCCATAGTCAATCCAATACTCATAGTGATGCTTATTGCGTCCCTTATGATGAAGCCATGCAGACGAATATCCAAGCTTTTCACGCTCGGCGTTGTTCGGACTTCTCGTCCCTTGATAGTACTTTGCCCCGACACGAAACTCTGTCCATCCATATTTCGACAAATCATGCATCAATCCCTGTCTGTACAACCCTACTCGGAAACATCCTTTCATAACAAGAATTTTATGATGTGTAATCGTACAAAAATGCTGCCACGCTTTCATTCGCTTCTCCTTTTACCTAACTCAAAATCATTTTTATTAAAAACAAAGCAAGCAGATGCACCGGATAAAATCCGTAAAAAAGCCACTTCATCTTCTTTCCCTGTGTGCCATTGTAAAGATAGATCGGAATCAATGCCAGTACCCCAAACACTTGAACTCCGCCCATCAAGGCAATATTAACAAATAAGACACTGATCGTTTTCCAAAGCATATCATCCCGGAACAGATAAAAACATAATATCATCAGAACTCCTACTCCACCATAATCTGTTCTCAGTAAATCAGCAATTAAAAACGATACCAAAGATACTGTCACCATCTCAAATTTTCCTGATGATTTCATCAAAAAATACATCATTACAAGACCGATAAACAAAGTAAAAAATATATTCTGGTGTCCGAATTCCAAAATCTTTCCACTGACAGTAAGGTCGAATGGAATCTCTGATAATAATGCTAAAATACCAATCCGGCACATATATTTTTTGATATCATGTGTGTAGAAGAAACCTTCCACCAATGTATATGCAAAAATTGGAAACGCCAGTCGCCCAATCACACGAAATAAAATCTGCTCAGGAAACAAAACTGCTCCAATATGATCTGCCAGCATCGACAGCATCGCTATCATCTTTAGTGTAAAAGAATCTATCTTTATCTTTTCTGCTATTCTTTCCATCTTCTACCTTCCTAAAAACATTATGATCGTTCTCTCATTGACAACAGTCTCTTTCTGATTTTCCACAAGCATTTCTTCTTTCAACTCTTCTTCCGTCGAAAAAACGCGATACCATCTCTTTCCTTTCGAAAGTGCAGGAAGTGCAAATTTATGCTCTGTCCAATGCATATTATATGCAATAAAGCAGTCACCTTCACTCTCGCCTTCCCCGTGATAATATACACCAAGCTGTCTGCTCGCCACATTTTGCGGGATCTGCCATGCACTCTCTCCGTGATAGGAGACATCCGGTACCCCACAGCTCATCTCATCTCTTCCAAGCAAAGGCTTTTCGGAGTGCAAAATAGGCAGACGCTTACGCAGCGCGATCAGATTCCTCACATAATCAAATAATTCTTTTTCTTTTTCAAGTTGCTTCCAGTTCAGCCATGCTGTCTCATTATCCTGACAATACACATTATTATTTCCCTTTTGAGAATTTGCGAACTCATCTCCTGCCAGCAGGCATGGTGTCCCCTGCGCCATCAGCAACAGAAAGAATGCGTTCCTCATCTGTTTCTTCCGAAGTTCCAAAACAGCTTTTCTGCGAGTCGCTCCTTCTGCACCACAGTTCCAGCTGTAATTGTAATCCGGACCGTCCTGATTATTTTCGCCGTTTGCCTCATTATGTTTTCCATCATATGACACGAGATCTGCCAGAGTGAATCCATTATGGCTCGTAATATAATTACAGCTTCTTTGTTCCTTTGACTGCTGTTTCAGCCACCACATCACTCCTGGTACCATCCCTTCGTCTCCTTTCAGGAAACGTCTCATCGTAATCTGAAAATCTTCTTTGTTTTGCAAGATTTTTGTTCGCTTTAAAAGTGGATCTGCCAAAATTGCTTCCATTGGAGCAAGCACCGGATTTAAAATAAATCCGTCAATATGATATTCCAGCACATAATAACGGAGGCACTCCTCCATCATCTGCGGCATAATGTGTTCCGAAAATGGAAGATTTAAAACCACTTCTATCCCCGCACGATGGCATGCCTTCACCATATCTTTAAGTTCTTTCCCCGTATTTTCTTGAGATGCATAAAGTCTTTTTGGTGCAAAGCAATAGGCATCTCCATATCCCCAGTAATTCGTATATTTTTTATTATCCAAAAAGTCATATACCGGCATACACTGGATCTGATTCACACCCAATTCTTTGAGATACGGAATCTTTTCCATCACACCCGCAAATGTTCCTCTTTTTTTTACTTTCGAACTGCTGTGTTTTGTAAATCCTCGAACATGGAGACTGTAGGCAATCACCTCATGATAGGGAATCTCAAGCGGTGTATCTTCTTCCCAATCATATGCTTCCATGGAAATTCTTCCTCGTTCGCTGCCATCTGCTTGTAATACCAGTTCTTTCACATAAGGGTCTGTCACAACCTTACCTTCTATTTCATAGTTATACTCACAATTCTCAATCGTGCTTTTTTGTAATGCAAGAAATCGAACTTCTCCCACCGCGTCTTTCTCTAAAAACTCGATTCTTTGGCAAGGCAGCTTAGCCCCCTTCTCATATATCAACAAAAAACAGCGTTTTCCTTGCTCTACAGCTACAGAAAAATTCACATACCCATTATTTTCTGTCACTCCAAGCGGCAATGGATGCCCCTTTTTTTCTCTCATGCCTTCAATCTCCTAATCTTCTCTTTTCCTACTGCCAGCCATCTACACCATACATCTCGAGATTATCTTTATTGATCAAAAATGTCTCTTCATATGTAATTCTTGCATATTTCTCTTTGTTCAGAACACTTAACGCCACTTTTGCAGACTCTTTTCCAATCTCAATCGGAGACTGTCCTCCGGTTGCCGCTATGAGAGAGTTCTCCTTTTCCAACTCTTTTTTAATCTCCGGTGAACCATCCACGCCATAGATATAGACGTTCTGTAATTGAGCCGCATTCGCTGCGACAAGTGCGCCAAGCGCTGTCGGATCGTTCCCGCACATAATTGCTGACACATCCGGATGCTCCTTCAAAAGTGTCTCAGCCGCACTCAGCGCCGTATTTAAATCTCCTTTTGTATCACTTCGTCCGACAACCTCAAATCCTTTATCCGCAATTGCCTCCTCAAATCCCGTAATGCGCTCATTGATAGAATTCATTGTTGGACACTCCAATATCAATACTTTTCCGCCTTCCGGAAGTTTTTCAACAAGGTCTTTTCCACATAAATATCCTGCATTCTTATTATCAGATCCAATATATGCATCCACATAGTCAAATTCTTTTACCTGTGTATCCACATTGATAATCTTCACATCTGCCTCTTTCAATTCTTCCAATGCAGGTGTGATTGCCTCCCAGTCAACCGGTGTCAGAAAAATTGCATCGATTCCCTGATCGATCATATCTTCAATCTGCTCAACCTGTACATCCGGATCCTGCTTTGGATCTTCTGTAATCAATGTATGTCCATCCTTTTCAAGCGTCTCACGAATTGACGACTCAAGCGTAATAAAATATGGATTCTCCATCGTAATTCCGCTGAATCCAAATGTATATTTTTCCTGCTCTTCTTCGTCCGTTTCCTCTTTCACCTGTGGATTATCCTCCGGTGTCCCTACATTTTTTTTACATGCCGATATGCCAAATACACAGACCAGCAGCAACGCTGTTAATGCTAATACTCTTTTTTTCTTCATCTGCTTCCTCCATAATCTGTTTTCTTATGAATTCCATCCCTTTATTTTAGCCCTTTTTCTAATAATGTCAATAGTTTTCCCTCTTGCAATTCTTGCCACAGTCTGATAGAGTTAGTATATCAATAAAAAAGGAGATAAAAACTATGAGTGAACATAATCATGATTGTGGCTGCGGACATGACGACTGTAACTGCGGCGAAGAAAACCTTACTGTAACATTGACACTTGATAACGACGAGGTACTGGAATGTGCAGTTCTCACAATTTTCTCAGCTGGTGACAGACAGTATATCGCATTACTTCCATTAGAGGATGCAGAAGACACAGAGGAAGGTGACGTATTCATCTACCGTTTTGAAGAAGATGAAAACGGCGAACCAACTTTAGACAACATCGAAGATGACGATGAGTACGAGTTGGCTGCCGATGCTTTCGACGAATGGCTGGACGAACAAGACTTTGAAGAACTAGAAGACTAATCTAACAGACCTTAAATTGGCAGTGACGTAATGTTGCTGCCTGTTTTTTATTACATAGGAAATTGAATGACCTTACCCTCTTGTCAACAGCTCCCCCACAAACCGGGATTGTGCCATCGACTTCCCATTACGTTCTTTTGTATAAGAGATAATCAATTTCTTTCGTGCTCTCGTCATAGCCACATAGAACATCCTGCGCTCTTCTTCCACTTCTTCTTTTGTCTCCGCCTTTTTATATGGGGTAATCGTCTCATTCGCCCCGATAATAAATACCAGATCAAACTCCAATCCTTTCGATCCATGCATTGTCATAAACGTGATTGCCTCCGGATCTGTCTCTTTTTGCTGCGACTGTCTCTTTAATTCCTCTGAATATTCTTCAATATGTGTAAACCACTCTTCAATCGTACGAAAGGCTTTTGCCCGCTCTTCAATCTCTCTCAGTACTTCTTTTAAATCTTCCATGTTGATTTTTCGAAATGCCGCATATTCTTTTAAAAATTCATCGTATCCGATATGTTTTCGAATATACTGGATTGCCCCGTACGGCGCCATATTTTTTAATATTCTAAAATCCACCTCAAGCTGATCGATCCGGTCGAGCATCCAGTCTTTGTCACAATAGAATTTTCGCAAACTCTCAAATGAAATCGTGGTTCCTTCCACACTGTCTCGCCCGATATAGCGGTTCGGACGATTCATAATCGCCAAAAATGATTTTCGCGAACGGTCTCCTAACGCCATCTTCAAATACGTAGTCAAATCCTGTGCAATAAAATGTTCATACAGATTCGGCATGCGTTCTTTCATCCGAAACGGCATGTTGTATTCCATAAATGTCTCCGCCAATGCACGTGCCTCCACATTTGTGCGAAACAGAACCGCAATCTCCGAAGACGGGATACCTCTTTTTTTCGCCTCCTGAATCTGACTGACCACATACTTGCTTTCTTCAATCGGATGTCTGACCTCCTGAATGTGGACGTTCTCTCCCTGCTCGTTCGTTGTGATAATCTGCTTTGGATAACGGTTTACATTGTGCCGGATCACCCGTGCCGCCCCATTTACAATCGCTTTTGTAGAGCGATAATTCACATCCAGCAAAATCTCCTTTGTATCAGGGTAATCTTTCTTAAACCCAAGCATGATATCCGGTCTTGCGCCGCGGAATCGATAAATTGACTGATCATCATCTCCAACAATGAATAAGTTGTTTTCCGGCGCCGCCAGCATTCGAATCACATCATACTGTACCTGATTGATGTCTTGAAACTCATCAATTAAAATATACCGGAATTTTCTCTGCCACATGCTCAAAATATCCGGTCTCTTTTTGAACAATTCATAGACAAGCACAAGCATATCATCAAAATCGATTTTCTTTAACCGCTTCCGTTCTTTCTCATACTGCTCGAAAATTTCCCGCAAAACCTCTTCTGAACAGTTCAAAGACTCATATTCCGCCAATGGAATCTGATTATTTTTGATATTTCCAATCTCCCCTGCAATCCCTTGCAAAAAATCTTTCTCATCATCAATATCAATCTCCATTCTGCCAATGACCTGTTTTAACAGCTGGTATTTTTGTTCCTCGGAAAGAATATTTGACGCATTCATCCTATATGCCCATTTTAAAATACCATAATAAATACCATGAAACGTTCCAAATGTGACAGGACCTGCTTTCTGTCCGCACAAACGCACAAAACGCTCTTTCATCTCAATTGATGCCGCTTTTGTAAATGTAATCACAAGAATCTCTTCCGGACTCACGTGATGCTTTCCAATCAGATATTCAATTCGTTTCGTGATTGTGAGTGTTTTCCCGGAACCGGGACCTGCGAGAACCATACATGGACCATCCTTGTGGATGACTGCCTGAACTTGAGACGGATTCAAACTCATACGTTTTCTCCTTTCCAGATAAGTGAAGGACGGGCAGATTCCCGTCCCTCTCCCACTATTTACTTAACAATTCAATTCCCTTGCGAATACGTGCTAAAGACTCTTCTTTTCCCAAAATCTCCATAATCTCCGTTGCACCGCCAGGTGTATTCTGCTTTCCGGATACAGCTGTTCTCACCGGCCACATTGCGTAACCGTTCTTGCATCCTTTTTCTTCTACATAGCCTTTCAGCACAGCATACAGCGCATCATTGCTGTAATCTTCCTGCGCCTCAAAAAGAGGAAGAATCTCTTTTAACACCTCAAGAGAAGTCTCCTCATTCGTCTTCATCTTCTTGTGTGTTTACATTGCA
>ERZ791737.1042-NODE-1042-length-15805-cov-2.608952_pt1 | contig 15805 bp, 11 predicted proteins | sample MGYA00510042_ERZ791737 | MGnify/ENA primary metagenome ERZ791737 (study PRJEB30046, sample SAMN00791965) | human gut metagenome | study: EMG produced TPA metagenomics assembly of the A metagenome-wide association study of gut microbiota in type 2... | reverse complement strand
ACTACCGATAAGATTGATGATGCAATGGATGAGCTGGGCGACGATTATACGGAAGACGAAATCCGTCTGGTTCGCATCAAGTTCATATCAGAGATGGCCAACTGATTATTGTCACGATAGCATACGTGTGGCAACAGGGTAGACAGAGGCTTCTGTCACACCCTGTTGCCACATTTTTTTCGGATACCGTCCGGTGTGTGGCAAATGAAGCGTAAATAAAAAAAAGATGTTAAGCATGCTTCTGAATTTGAATAAAAATTGTATATTTGCACGCAATAAATTCTAAAGCATAAAGCCCTATGTCATTTATTGCAGATAAAGTTGTAATGGACGGATTAACCTATGATGATGTATTGTTGATTCCGGCCTATTCTGATGTATTACCCAAAGCTGTCGAGCTCACGACCAGATTCTCCAGAAACATCGAGTTGAAAATTCCTTTTGTAACTGCTGCCATGGATACAGTTACAGAGGCCCAGATGGCCATTGCGATTGCCCGCGAAGGAGGTATCGGTGTGATTCATAAAAACATGTCTATCGAAGAACAGGCACGTCAGGTTGCCATCGTAAAACGTGCCGAGAACGGTATGATTTACGACCCTGTAACCATCAAGCGTGGGTCTACGGTAGAAGATGCGTTGAACATTATGGCAGAATATAAGATTGGCGGTATACCTGTGGTAGATGATGAGAATTACCTGGTAGGTATCGTAACCAATCGTGATCTGCGTTTTGAGAAGGATATGCACAAACGTATCGACGAAGTGATGACGAAAGAAAACATCATCACCACGACTCCGGGTACGGATATGGAAACTGCTTCCCAGATTCTGCAGGAAAATAAGATTGAAAAACTGCCGGTAGTCGACAAGGCTGGTAAACTGGTAGGTCTGATTACTTATAAGGACATTACAAAAGCTAAAGATAAACCGATGGCTTGTAAGGATGCCAAAGGACGTCTGCGTGTAGCCGCAGGTGTTGGTGTGACATCGGATACGTTGCAACGCATGGAGGCATTGATTAATGCCGGCGCTGATGCCATTGTCATCGATACGGCTCACGGACATTCTCAGGGCGTTATCGATAAGCTGAAAGAAGCCAAGAAGAGATTCCCGGATGTAGACATTGTGGTAGGTAACATTGCTACTGGCGATGCTGCCAAGATGTTGGTTGAGGCCGGAGCTGATGCGGTAAAAGTGGGTATCGGTCCGGGTTCTATCTGTACAACCCGTGTCGTAGCCGGTGTGGGGGTTCCCCAGTTGAGCGCGGTATACGATGTTGCCAAAGCACTGGAAGGTACCGATGTGCCTTTGATTGCTGACGGTGGTCTGCGTTATTCAGGCGATGTAGTCAAGGCTTTGGCTGCAGGTGCATACAGTGTGATGATCGGTTCATTGGTAGCCGGTACAGAGGAATCACCGGGCGACACCATCATCTTCAACGGCCGTAAATTCAAATCTTACCGTGGAATGGGTTCTCTGGAAGCTATGGAACATGGTTCAAAGGACCGTTACTTCCAGGCAGATACCGTCGATGTCAAGAAACTGGTTCCGGAAGGTATCGCAGCCCGTGTTCCTTACAAAGGTACTTTGTATGAGGTGATTTATCAGTTGGTAGGTGGTTTGCGTTCCGGTATGGGATATTGCGGCGCACACAATATCATGCAGTTGCACAATGCGAAGTTCACCCGCATCACAAATGCCGGTGTACTGGAAAGCCATCCGCATGATGTAGCCATTACCAGTGAGGCTCCTAACTACAGCCGTCCTCAGTAATTTTGAGATTAATCAGAACTGAACGATAAAGAATCGGGCACGAGTTACACGATGGAATACAGTGACTATTCCAGGGGTGTGATTCGTGCCTGTTTTGTCATTGAAGGAAATATATGAACAGCAAACGATTGTGGGGGTTCCTGTTGGGAATCGTCCTTCTGTACACTTTACCGATGTACGGTGCCATGCCGGACAAGACGCTGCTGCGTATCGGCGGGAACGAAGTTACCTCTTCGGAGTTCGAATCTTATTACCGCATGTACGCCGATTCTGCGATGGAGACACCGCAGCATTACCTGTCTCGTTTTGTCCTGTTCAAATTGAAGGTGGCCGATGCCCGTCGGCAGGGGTGGGATACGCTCCCAGATTTCCGGCAGGCATGCAGCGTACTTCAGGCTCAGGTCCTGAAGCGGGCACTGGTAGATACCGATAAGAAAAAGGCTTTTCTGCGCGAATGTTATCAACGGGAATCGGCACGGGTACAGTTGCGCCAGTGGGTGCGTATGGAGAGTGTCAGTATTCTGCTTCCGCAGTCCGCCTCCAGGAGTTGGTTGCGGCAGGCACAGGACCGGATGGAGGAGGTCAGCCGGAAGTTGCGCCAGGGAATGAGCCTGGAAGAAGCAGTCGGACAGTTTCCGCAGCAGAAGGACATCAGTCTCGTGGTGGATACGGATACACTCTGGCGCCCGGTGGCAGGACTTCTGCAGGAGTTCTCTGCTCCTTTGCTGGAAATGAACGCAGGCGATTATTCCGCTCCTTTTGTTTCTCCGTTAGGCGTTCATCTGGTCCGTCTGTTGGAACGGAAGCAGGAAGTCGGTTTCACACAGGCCTTGCCTTTACTGGAAAGTTACCTGGACAGATTGGGCGCCAGCTCACAGTGCCTGAACATGGATGCCTATACGGCTTGGAACGGCCAGAGTAAAGAGGCTATTCCTGAAGTGGTGCGTCTGGAACTGCAACAGGTAGCCGATGGTTTGCTGGCTGCCTGTTGGGATAAGCAGAATCACATCGGCGGTCATGCGGATGTGTCTGCGGCCGAACTGGAGCGGTATTTCGACCGGAACCGTTCGGAATATGCCTGGGCTTTCCCTCATTATAAAGGGGCCGTCGTTCATTGTCAGGATAAGAAGGCGGCCAAGAAAATCCGGAAGATGTTGAAGAAAATGCCTAAGAGTGAATGGAACGCGGCCATCCGGAAATGGTCGGAGGAACATCCCGACAGTCCGGCACAGATACAGCAGGGGCTGTTTCAGATAGGGAAGAATCCCTATGTCGATAAGCTGGCCTTCAAGTGCGGGGCCTATCAGCCGAAGGAAGGTTTCCCTTATGTCTTTGTGCTGGGGAAACGGTTGAAGGGACCGGAAGTTTATACGGATGTACGCCACGAGGTATTGGAGGATTTCCGGATGGCTCAGGAGGAAGTCCGTCTGGGTGATTTGCGGAAGCGGTTTGCGGTGGAAATCAATCCGGAGATTTTAAAAACCGTTAATTCTAGCGGAAGTAATTAATTTATAGTGTATCTTCGTTCACTCAATTGTCATTCATGAAGCTGAAAGAAGCATTTGGAGGGATTTTCGCACTGTCGCTACTGCTGTCCGGTTGCAGTCAGTCTGTAGACCATCATGGAAAAACTCCGTTGGTGGAAGCCGGTGGTGTGTTCCTGTATCGTGAAGACTTGCTGCCTGTTATTCCTCCTGCACTGAAGGGAAAGGACAGTGCCCGGTTTGCCGAGGCATACATTCGTGAATGGATAGAAGATGCCTTGCTTTTTCAGAAAGCTGAAGGGAATATTCCTGACAATGCCGCCATCAACGAACGGGTAGCGGCTTACCGGCGCGCATTGATTATGCATACTTACGAAGAAGAACTGGTGCGTCAGGAGGTCGGCGAATACGTTACTGATGCGGAGATTGAACAGTATTATCTGCAGAACAAGGAGCGTTTCCGGTCTGACCAGCCTTACATCCAGGGGCTGTTCCTGAAGGTCCCGCTTCATGCGCCGCAATTGAATCAGGTCCGTGCCTGGTGCAGGAAAGTTACGGCGGACAATATCGATAAGCTGGAAAAGTACAGCATTGGCAATGCGGTGAGCTATGACAGCTTTCTGGACGGATGGAAGCCGGTATCGGAATACGCAGGGAAACTACCGGCACGGACACTTACGTCCGACCCCGATTATCTGAACCGGAACCGGAACGTGGAAGTCCGTGATACGGCTTTCTGTTATTTCCTGCACGTTGAGAATTATTTGCCTCCTGGAGGCACATTGCCTTTGGAACATGCCAGGAATGAGATCAAGGAACTATTAATTAACCTGAAGCGGGTAGATTATATAAATCAGATGAAGAAGAATCTGTATACTACCGCTTCAGAAAACAAGGAAATAATCTATTATTGACTATTCGGATGAATAAGATGAATTTTACAAGAATTTGCGCTTGTCTGCTTTTTCTGCTGCTGGGAGTGAACATGTATGCTCAGGAAAATGTGATAGACGAAGTGGTATGGGTTGTCGGTGATGAGGCCATATTGAAATCGGATGTGGAAACCGAACGCCTGAATGCCCAGTATGAAGGGCGTCGTTTCGAAGGAGACCCGTATTGTGTGATACCGGAAGAACTGGCTGTACAGAAACTGTTCCTCCATCAGGCGGAGATAGACAGTGTGACGGTATCCGATCAGGAAGTTCTGCAAGAGGTAGACCGACGTCTCTCGTGGCTGGAAGAGCAGATCGGTTCGAAAGAAAAGATGGAAGAATATTACAACAAGACTACCACCCAGATTCGGGAAATGTTGCGTGAAAATATTCGCGACGGATTAACCGTACAGGAAATGCAGAAGAAAATTGTAGGTGATATCAAATTGACTCCTGCCGAGGTGCGGAATTATTTCAATAAGTTGCCCGATGACAGTATTCCGTATGTACCGATGCAGGTGGAAGTACAGATTATTACTCGTGAGCCGAAGGTGAAGGAAGAAGAGATAGAACGCGTAAAAAAGGAATTGCGTGATTTTACCGACCGTATCAACAAAGGTGAAACCACTTTCTCTACGTTGGCCCGTATGTACTCCGAAGACCCAGGTTCGGCCCGTAAAGGCGGTGAATATGGATTTACCGGTCGGGGCGAGTTGACTCCGGAATTTGCCAATGTGGTGTTCAACCTGACTGACCCGAAAAAGATTTCTAAAGTGTTCGAGACAGAATATGGTTATCACATCGCTCAGTTGATAGAAAAACGTGGTGACCGTATCAGTTACCGTCATATCCTCCTGAAACCGAAAGTGGATGAAGCAGAAATCAATGAGGCACTCGAGAAGCTGGATACCTTGGCCAATGATATCCGTAAAGGAAAGGTTACCTTCGATGAGGCGGCTACCTGGGTGTCGCAGGATAAAGATACGAAGAACAACCATGGCTTGTTGGCCAATCCGCAGAGTGGAACTTCCCGTTTCGAAATGCAGCAGTTGGCCGGATTCGTTTCTCAGGAGGTAGCAAAAGCGGTCGAGAACCTGCAGATCGGCGAGGTTTCACAGCCGTTTACCATGGTGAACAGCAAAGGCAAAGAGGTGTGTGCCATTGTCAAGCTGAAGAATCGGATTGACGGACATAAGGCTACGATTACCGAAGACTATCAACGCCTGAAGTCTATCGTAACAGCTAAACGCAGTGAAGAAAAATTGCAGAAGTGGATTGTTGAGAAACAGAAGAATACGTATGTCCGTGTTAATCCGGACTGGAGAAAGTGTGATTTCAAGTATCCGGGGTGGATTAAATAACCGCTGATACCTTGCTATAGAAAGGATATGTCTGATAAAAGAACAAAATATACATGGATAGGCGGGCATAGGATACTGGTATTGGGTATCCTATGCCTGTTCGGCTTTTGTCTGCTGGCTCAGCGTCCGGTGCAGAAAAAAGTGACAGGTACAACTGCGACTGCCCCGAAGAAAGATTCAGTGGCAAAGACGGGGAAACCGGCCAAGAAGGAAGAACCGAAACAGAAGAGTAAAGTTTATCTGCTGCATTCGGATATATTGAAAAAGACACTCGACCGTTCAGACGCACAGGTGGTGGTAGGAAATGTCATTTTCCGTCACGACAGCCTGTACATGTATTGCGACAGTGCCTATTATTTCGACCAGCGCAACTCGTTCGAGGCGTTCGGGAATGTACGGATGGAACAGGGAGATACCTTGTTCCTGTATGGCGACCATCTGTATTATGACGGTATGACTCAGATTGCCCAGATGCGTATGAATGTACGTCTGGAAAACCGTAACACGACGTTGCTGACCGATAGCTTGAACTACGACCGGGTATATAGTCTGGGATATTTCTTCGATGGGGGTACCTTGATGGACGAACAGAATGTACTGACTTCCGAATGGGGGGAATACAACACCCAGAACAAGCAGTCGGTATTCAACTACAATGTGAAACTGGTGAACCCGCAGTTCACGCTGACTTCCGATACCTTGCGGTACAATACGGCCAGTAAGGTGGCGAACATTGTGGGTCCCTCGGATATCTTGAGCGACAACAACCACATTTATTCCGAGTCTGGCTATTACAACACCCAGACCGGGAAAGCGGATTTGTATCAGCGTTCGGTCTTGACAAACGAAGGAAAGCAGCTCACCGGCGATACATTGTTCTATGACCGTAATGAAGGAGTGGGTGAGGCGTTTCATGACATGGTAATGACCGATACTGTCAATAAGAACATGATGACCGGTGATTACGGCTTCTACAACGAGAAGACTAAATATGCTTTTGCTACGCGTAAAGCGGTTGCCATCGATTATTCACAAGGAGACAGTCTGTTTCTTCATGCCGATACCTTGATGATGAAGACCTTCCACCTCGATACGGATTCCATGTTCCGTGAGATGCGGGCTTTTCATAAGGTACGTTTTTACCGTACGGATGTACAGGGTGTCTGCGATTCGTTGGTCTTCTCTACCAAGGACAGTTGCCTGACCATGTATGACAATCCGATTCTTTGGAATGAAAACCAGCAGCTGATAGGCGAGAAGGTACTTATCTATATGAATGACAGTACGATAGACTGGGCACATATCATCAATCAGGCCTTGTCTGTGGAGCAGATTGATACGACGAAGTATAATCAGGTCACGGGTAAGGAGATGAAGGCTTTCTTCCGGGATGGTGAAATGAAGAAGGTGGAGGTTATCGGTTCGGTGCGTCTGGTGTATTATCCGATGGATTCAGACAGTACATTGATTGGTATGAATGTGTCTGAGACCAGCCAGCTGGATATCTATCTGGAACAACAGAAGTTGGACCACATGGTGATGAGTCCGCAGTCGAACGGTACACTTTATCCGTTGCCTCAGATACCGAAGGGAAAAGATAAGCTGGACAATTTTGTCTGGTTCGATTATATCCGTCCGCTTAATAAGGACGACATCTTTGAATGGAGAGCTAAGAAGGCCGGCGATGAGCTGAAGAAGAATATCCGCGGGCCGATAGAGCTGCCTAACCAGCATTTGTTTGACCAACAGAAAAAGGAGGAGTGATTATGGGAATGTTTTCAATGAGAAAGCCACGTGCGTATCACCATGAGTATATCTACGTGGACGAGCGTAAGGAAAAGTTGCAGAAGATAGAAGAGTCTGCCAAACGTGATCTGGGAATGCTCCCGCCCAAGGAATTTTCGCCGGAAGATATCCGGGGAAAGTTCATCGAGGGTACTACTTACCTGAAGCGTCGGAAGGAAAGCGGACGTAAGCCGCTGGCCTACGGAACTATTTTTGTAGCCATTGCTGTGCTTCTGTACATTCTGCATTACCTGATAACCGGAGAATTTACTTTCTAATCGTTAGTTGATTGGTAGACGTATGAGCGATATTATCCGTTTGTTGCCCGATTCCGTAGCCAATCAGATTGCGGCGGGTGAAGTGATCCGGCGGCCTGCTTCAGTAGTCAAGGAGCTGGTGGAGAATGCCATCGATGCCGGAGCACATCACATTGATGTCTCGGTGACCGATGCCGGAAAGACGTGCATCCAGGTGATAGACGATGGAAAGGGTATGTCCGAGACCGATGCGCGTTTGGCTTTCGAACGCCATGCCACTTCGAAAATCCGGGAGGCTTCCGACCTGTTTGCCTTGCATACCATGGGATTCCGAGGGGAGGCGTTGGCCTCCATTGCGGCTGTGGCACAGGTGGAACTTAAAACCTGTCAGGAAGGTGACGAGCTGGGAACAGCCCTTACAATCGCCGGTTCGAAGGTAGAAAGCCAGGAAGCGGTAACTTGCCGTAAGGGCAGTAACTTTGCGGTGAAGAACTTGTTTTTCAATGTTCCTGCCCGCCGGAAATTCCTGAAGTCGAATCAGACGGAGTTGAGTAATATCCTGGCTGAGTTTGAACGGATTGCTTTGGTGAATCCGGATGTGTCCTTCACCCTGCATCACAACGATACAGAGATGCTTAACCTGCCGGCTACCCAGCTACGTCTGCGTATTATGGGCGTATTCGGCAGAAAGCTCAACCAGGACCTGCTGTCACTGGAAATCGATACCACCATGGTGAAGATACACGGCTTCATCGGGAAGCCGGAGACCGCCCGTAAGAAAGGGGCGCGACAGTTCTTCTTCGTGAACGGGCGTTACATGCGCCATCCGTATTTCCACAAGGCGGTGATGGATGCTTACGAGCATCTGGTTCCTGTAGGCGAGCAGGTTTCTTATTTTCTTTATTTTGAGGTGGAACCGGCCAATATTGACGTGAATATCCATCCTACCAAGACTGAAATCAAGTTCGAGAACGAACAGGCCATCTGGCAGATTCTGTCGGCTGCCGTGAAAGAGACCCTAGGGCGGTTCAATGCCGTTCCTTCCATCGACTTTGATACGGAAGGGATGCCGGATATTCCGGCTTTCGATGCTTCGCCTTATTCGGTGGTACAACCCCCGAAGACTTCGTACGATACTTCTTATAATCCGTTCAATACGTCGTCGGTAGTACCTCCTTCGGCCTATTCATCGTATACGCCGAAACCTTCTACCGAATGGGAACCGTTGTTCCAGGGATTGGAGAAGAAACAGCAGGCTCCTGCCTGGCCTTCGGAGGGACCGGATTTTCCGGAAGAAGCGTTTCCGGAAACATCTGCTTCACCGGTGCCTGAGGAAGAACCGACGCTTTATGACGAACATCCGGCTGAGGCGGTCAAGGAAAAAGTGGCCCAGCATTATCAGTATAAAGGAAGCTATATCCTGACTTCCGTCAAGTCGGGTTTGATGATTATCGACCAGCAACGGGCGCATACCCGCATTCTATATGACCGCTATATGCGTCAGTTGGAGAGTCATCAGCATGTTTCCCAACGGATGCTGTTCCCGGATATGGTGCATTTTTCTCCGGCCGAAGTTCCGGTACTGGAGGAAATCATGAGTGACCTGAATGATTTAGGCTTTGATTTGAGTAGCCTGGGTGGTGGTACGTATGCCATCAACGGGGTACCGGAAGGAATCGAAGGGCTGAATCCGGAAACACTGGTGACGAACATGGTACAGACAGCCATCGAGAAAGGCTGTAAGGTGAAGGAGGAAATCCAGAGCCTGTTGGCACTTTCGTTGGCGAAAGCGGCTGCCATCGTGCCGGGACAGGTCTTGACCAATGAGGAGATGAACAGCCTGGTGGACGGCCTTTTTGCCGCGTCTACCCCTAATTATACTCCGGACGGAAAAGTGGTTCTTTCTGTCCTGAAGGAAGAAGATTTGGAGAAGATGTTCCGCTAGTAGGCTGTTAGACGATATGAAATACTGCCCGCATGTCTGAAGGAAATCCCGAAAGGCATGCGGGTAGCGTTTTTTGTAGCCTATATATCTTTTCCCGGATGGAGTATCGGATGTTGCTTTTTTCGGTAAGATTAGAAAGAGGCTTTATCCCAGCACGAAGTTCCAGTGTTTTCCGGAATCATCCGTGCCGCTGAAACGGAATCCTTCCCATTCGAATTTTTTCAGTTCTTCCGGTTGTTCTATCCGGTTCTTCAGGATGTAACGGGTCATTTCTCCCCGGCACATCTTGGCATACACCACAACGGTTGCCAGTTTTCCGTTTTTCCAGGTATGAAACTCCGGGGTGATGACCTGTACTTCACGGTTCACTTTTTCCCAATCGAACAAATCTTTCATTTCTCCGCTGGCCAGGTTTATCAGGATGCCTCCTTGTTTCCGGATGGCTTCGATGAAGTAATCGGTCAACCGGGGTTTCCAATAGTCGAAGAAAGACATTCCTCCCAGTTCCGGAAGTTTTACATCGCCTTCCAACCGGTAATTCTTGATGGCATCCAGTGGGCGTAATAGTCCGTACAGGAAAGAAGTGATAAGCAGGTGCTCTTGCGCATACCGGAAATCGTCCTCGCTGAAATCTTTAGGATTGATGCGCTTGAATACCATACCGGTATAGGAGAGCAAGGCGGGCAGTGCCGGTGTCTCGTCCGAACAGAAATCCTGATAGCGCAGGTAGTTGGTGGCAGCCAGTTTGGAATTGATGCGTAACAGCTTTTCCAGCTCCTGGGTCGAAAATTGGGAGAGGTTCAGAGCGTGTTCTTTGGCTGCTGTCTCGAAAGGAGGCACAGTCGTGAAAGGAACCCGTACGTTGGAACGGGCAGTCATAGTCTTGGCGCAGGAGATGAAAGTAAGCATATTCTTTTTGCGGGTAAAGATAGTGGAATTTGCGGGATTCACCGAAAGTATTTTTATCTTTGTCAGTAAAATGATAAAAACGGATATTCGTATGAGAAGTGTTAGAATTTTCAGTCTGATAGGACTGATGTGGATGTTTATGTTGGGAGTGAACGCTCAGGGAGTGGAGAAAGTGAAGGCAGGTGATGCAATGCCGGCTTTTTCATTGAACTCGGAAGTGTATGGTAAGGTGACACCTGCCGATTTGAAAGGAAAGGTCGTATTGGTTTCCCTGTTTGCTACCTGGTGCGGTCCCTGTCAGTTGGAATTGGGTCAGGTACAGAAGGTCTTGTGGCCGAAATACAAAGATAATGCGGACTTCAAGCTGCTGGTGATTGGGCGGGAGCATACGGATGCCGATTTGAAGAAATACAACGAACGGAAGAAATTCGCTTTCCCGTTGTATCCAGACCCGAAGCGTGAAGTATTTTCTTTGTTTGCTGACCAAAGCATTCCTCGGGTTTACCTGTTCGGGAAGGATGGTAAACTGGTGCATTCTTCCATCGGTTATACTGCCGAGGAGTTCCAGCACCTGATGGAAACCATTGAAAAAGAGCTGGCAAAATAATTCTTCTGCTGAGATACGGCAGGGTACATAAAGGTCCATGGATAATCGTTAAGGAGGGTTGTCCATGGACCTTTCCTTATATGATTATCCGTATGTTGTCCCTCTGTATGTTCTTGGCTTGAAAGAGCGGTGTTGACAATCTGTCATTTTGATAATTGGGAAGACTGAGAATCGCGCGGTTCGTTCCCTTAGACGGATTTCGTGAAAAAAGTGATTTTCAGAAAGAAAACGATTGTCGGAAAGTGACGAAATTTTTAGTTCTTGCGTACTTTATGTTTTAGATTTGTGGTGTGTACCTGTCAGATGTCCTGTGGAATGAATATATTCTGTCTTCTTGAATCTCTGGAAATGTAGCTGCAACGGTATGGTCTGGCTTCGTCGGGCTCCAAAAAAACATTTCCGGAGGTACTTTTTCAAGATGCCTAGGTATATTTGTTCACTTGCCTAGGTATGTCTATCTTTTTATGCGCTCAAAAAAATCTTTTTCCCGTTCGTTTTTAAAGTTTCTAACCGATCTCAAGATGAATAAAACCGGTATATAACTGCAGTTTGAGTGTATATGTATGCAATGTTAGTGATTTTTTTATTCCAGATTCCCGAATAATGCAAAGAGACCTGTTTGTTGAAACGATGGATTCCTTTCAATATGTTGCAATTATTCAGGTTTTGTTGTCAACTTGATTTTGTTGGTTGTCGGTTTTACGGTTCTGCTTTTACTTTTTGGTAATATGGGTAGAACTATTTTTCGACTGGTTTATATCAAGCTTTTTGCAGAGGCTGTCCTCGAATGGCATGTCGGAATACGTATACTTGAATTTTAGGGCAGTGGCATGCACGTAGCAGGTAGCCTTCATTTTTCCGGATTTTTTGCTTTCAGGATGCCATGCTTCCATTAGGTCAATCCTTGTTTTTGACATCTCACTTATTTTTTATAGTTGTAGGTCACGAACGGCTTGAAAGCCGGTCTCAGGATTCTTTTGATGTCATAGTTTTTCATATTCGCTATTATCTATTCCGTAGATAAAAACAACCATTTGTGATAAATATGTAAAATATGTTGATAAGATTAAATTTTAGTAAGATATTGATTATGTGTCGTTTATAAGTCGTGTCTACGAGAGGTCGTTTTTTAACCGATTTTCAAAGATGCGGGTGGGTTACTTACGCTGTATAAAAATCATTGTACTAAGGTTTAATAAACGGTAAAAGGATAGTGTATTATTACGCTTGTCGTAATAAATCCCTTACGTTTGTCGGAACAAGAAACAAACTATGAAATTCCTTGCGATGCGATTTTTTCTATAAAAATGGCATCACATGTATTAAAAAAACAACAGTTATGAAGAAAACAGTAATGGCTTGCACATTGATGGCAAGCGCTTGTGCACTACATGCACAACATGTGACATTGGCTCCGGAAGCAGGTATCTCTGCCGTACAGAGATACGCATGGGGACAAAGTTGGAGGCCTTCTGCAAAAATCGGTGTTTCTGCCGATTTTAATCTGACAAATCATTTTGCCATTGAATCGGGATTGTTCTACACGTTCAGAGGATATTCTATTCAGAACGGAGGAACATTTAGCAACGGAGATGCGACCTGGATAGAGAATGTTTCGCAAACGAGGCATTTCCTACAAGTTCCAGTCTTGGCAAAATTCAAATGGTCTTTGAATAAAAATACTAAAATGTTTTTTGGGGTAGGTCCTTATGTCGGTTTCTGCCTGAAAAATAAATTTGACAGTAATCCTTACTTCATGAATGGTACGTATCCTAGCAAGTATGAACAATATTATGATGGCTTTGTATATGGTGAGGATGAAAGGGGATATTCCAATCTTTATCTTTATCAGGAGGCCCGGAATTTTGACTGGGGACTCTCGGCTAATGTAGGGATTGAGACCAATAATTGGTATGTAAAATTGCAATATGACCTTTCATTAGGAAAAGAAGGTAAAAATGACGTGATTGGGGCGAACTATCATAGTTTGACACTTTCTACCGGATATAAGTTTCATCTGTAATTGGGCACTTTATCCATGCCGATTGTTACCTGTAAGGGTCGGAACAGAAAAGGAAAGGTTGTCAGGGAAAGAACATCCAGAGGTGATTGCTCTACCAAGGACATGTGCTATCATGGTATAAAACTACAGCTGGTAGGACAACGTAAGAAGTTCTTGTGTTGACTCAGTCGTTTTTCAATCGGTCTTGATTCCCCTGGGTATATCTTCCAGACAATTCAATAATGTAGAAAAAGGGTGGAACCTATGAGGCCCCACCCTTTTTATGCGATTTTAAATACCGTTCAAGTGCGGTTTAAAAACGGATTATTTGTATTCCTGCCAGCTCTTGATCTGAATGTCTTCCAGTTTGGTAGTGCAGAAGGCTTCGATGAAGGCTTTGGCCAGGCGGGCATTCGTCATCAACGGAATGTTGTGGTCGATGGCGCCACGGCGGATGCGGTAACCGTTGGTCAGTTCGCGTTTGCTGTGGTTCTTCGGAATGTTCACAATCAGGTCGAACTGATGGTTGGCAATCATCTTCATCACGTTGTTTTCGGCGTTCGGACGTTCATCCGGCCAGAATACCGGAGTAGTAGGAATACCGTGTGAGTTCAGGAAGGTAGCGGTACCGGCAGTAGCGTAGATGTGGTAACCTTTCTGGCTTAACATCTGGCTGGCATCCAGCAAATCTACTTTCGACTTGGTAGCTCCGGAAGAGAGCAGGACAGCTTTCTTCGGAATGCGGTAACCGGTAGCGATGAGCGCGTTCAGCAGAGCTTCGTCGAAATCATCTCCCAAGCAACCCACTTCACCGGTAGACGACATGTCGACTCCCAATACCGGGTCGGCATTCTGCAGACGGGCGAATGAGAATTGGGAAGCTTTTACACCGATGCGGTCGATGTCGAAAGCCGATTTGTCCGGCTGGGTATACGGAGCGTCGAGCATGATACGGGTAGCTGTTTCGATGAAGTTGCGTTTCAATACCTTCGATACGAACGGGAAGCTGCGTGAAGCACGCAGGTTACATTCGATGACTTTTACTTCGTTCTTCCGTGCCAGGAACTGGATGTTGAACGGACCGGAGATGTTCAGTTCCTGAGCGATGCGACGGCTGATTTTCTTGATTTGACGAGCTGTAGAGAAATAAATCTGCTGGGCCGGGAAAACCAGAGTAGCGTCGCCGGAGTGTACACCGGCATATTCGATGTGTTCCGAGATGGCGTATTCCACGATTTCGCCCTGATTGGCTACGGCATCGAATTCGATTTCCTTAGTCTCTTGCATGAATTGTGAGATAACTACCGGATATTCTTTCGATACTTCGCTGGCCATCTGCAGGAAGCGGGTCAGTTCTTCTTCATCGTAGCAAACATTCATGGCTGCTCCAGAAAGTACGTACGACGGACGTACCAGTACCGGATAACCCACTTTGGCGATGAATTGTTTTACATCGTCCAGGCTGGTCAGTTCCTGCCAAGCCGGCTGGTCGATACCCAGCTGGTCGAGCATGGCCGAGAATTTGTTGCGGTTTTCGGCACGGTCGATAGATACCGGCGATGTTCCCAGGATAGGTACAGACTGGCGGTGGAGTTTCATAGCCAGGTTGTTTGGAATCTGTCCGCCTACGGAAACGATGACACCACGTGGCTGTTCCAGGTCGATGACATCCAATACACGTTCGAACGAGAGTTCGTCGAAGTAAAGGCGGTCGCACATATCGTAGTCGGTCGATACGGTTTCCGGATTATAGTTAATCATGATGGACTTGTAGCCCAGCTTACGTGCGGTCTGGATAGCATTTACCGAGCACCAGTCGAACTCTACGGAAGAACCGATGCGGTAGGCGCCTGAGCCCAGTACGACTACCGATTTCTCGTTCTTGTAGTAATTCACATCGTAACCTTCGGCATCGTAGGTGAAGTACAGGTAGTTGGTCAGTTCCGGATGTTCGGAAGCCACGGTATTGATGCGTTTTACAGCCGGCAGGATATTCAGTTTCTTACGGTAGGCACGTACCTGCAGGTTTTCTTTTTCCATGTTGCCGTTGTGCGGTTTCAGTACGAAACGTGCAATCTGGAAGTCGGAGAATCCCAGACGTTTGGCTTCGCGCAATACATCGGCCGGGAGTGATTCCAGGGAATCATAGCTCTGCAGCTTGGCTTTATAATCGACGATGTTCTTCAGACGTTCGATGAACCACGGGTCAATCTTGGTCAGTTCGAAGATACGCTCGATGCTGTATCCTTCTTCCAGTGCCTGGGCGATGGCGAAGATACGCAGGTCGGTCGGGTTGGACAGCTCGTCATCCAGGTTGTCGAAGCGAGTATGGTCATTGCCTACGAAACCGTGCATGCCCTGTCCGATCATACGCAGACCCTTTTGGATGATTTCTTCGAACGAGCGTCCGATGGACATGATTTCGCCTACTGACTTCATGCTGGAACCGATGCGGCGCGATACGCCTACGAATTTGGTCAGGTCCCAGCGTGGAATCTTACAGATGAGGTAATCCAGTGATGGAGCCACATAAGCCGAGTTTGGAGTTCCCATTTCACCGATTTGGTCGAGGGTATAGCCTAGAGCAATCTTGGCGGCAACGAAAGCCAACGGGTAACCGGTGGCTTTGGAAGCCAAAGCCGAAGAACGGCTGAGGCGGGCATTTACCTCAATGATGCGGTAGTCGTTTGTATCGGCATTGAATGCGTACTGGATGTTACATTCGCCCACGATACCTAAGTGGCGGAT
>ERZ791737.1033-NODE-1033-length-16033-cov-5.114094_pt1 | contig 16033 bp, 6 predicted proteins | sample MGYA00510042_ERZ791737 | MGnify/ENA primary metagenome ERZ791737 (study PRJEB30046, sample SAMN00791965) | human gut metagenome | study: EMG produced TPA metagenomics assembly of the A metagenome-wide association study of gut microbiota in type 2... | reverse complement strand
GATTATGACATATTTAAGTGTGTGTTTTTAAGAGAGTTAAGAATATTACCAATAATCTGCCGATACATAGCCATTCTCAACGGCATTAGAATTATTATTACCGCCACCCTTGTCAGTAATCGTACCTGTAGCCGTTACGTTGACAGCCTTGCCGTTGACAGCTCCGTCGACAAACGAGTTGTAAAGTACACCATCACCAGTTACAGTAACAGCACCTGTCGGCTTCACGATGGACGTAGAAAGCATACCGCTGGAAACAGCCACTGTTCCACTTACTTCAAATCCGTCAACTACACTACCTGTTCCGGCTACGGTCAAACCGTTGATTGTTGAGCGGCGTTGCAAATCGAGTATCGACGAACGCTTGCCAAGAATATCCGTAACACCGGTTCCCGTTTCATCGTTCATGCTACCGTAAGCCTTCACACCCGGCATCGCAACACGGACATTGTTTGCAGCCACATTATTGTGAACAAATACGTAACCTGTCTGTCCCTTGTTTACGTTCGCATAAATCGAAGCCAAGTTGATGGCACCCTGCAAGTCGGAAATTGCATTCGTCCAAGATTCACCAGACTCATCGCTACCTACCACGCCCGACTTCACATAGAGTATCTGGCTCAGCGGTGCAGCATATTCGTAAGCACCGATATCAATAATATCATCAACAACACGTTTTCCACTTGTCAAATCGACATCCGTTGTCAGATCTCCAGGATAATTATCGTTATAACCCTTATTGAGCAACATCATGCTCGGACGGATACGGTAGTCGCGAAGCAAGATATTTTCATTGCTCGGGTCAACAAAGTTCGGTCCGTTTTGAATATCATCGTTAACAGCATTACCCAATACAGCATTATTATTTCCTTCAGCTACTCCATTACCAGAATTCCAAGAAACTGAGTTGAACACTGAAGCCGTTCCATTGATAGCTGTTGTATTATTGGCAAATGTAGCGTTCACCACTTTCACCTCACCGCTACCTACATTCAATCCTGTTCCGCCGTCGGCGAAGAGAGCATTATAGATAAGCGAATTTCCGGAAGTGCTGACACCTGTACCGGCATTACCACGGAAAGCCACTCTTGCAAGAGTCAAATTATCACCCGTTGAAACAATACCGTCGCCACCTGCTGTTGCATTGTTAAACATGATACCTTCAATAAATACAGGCTCATTGTTAGTGGCGATATTTATCAATCGTTCAGTTGCCACTCCCGGGTAAGAGGAAATTACCGTCGGTTTGCTGAAATCCTGCACACCGGCTTCATTATATGAACCCTTGATAGTCAACGAAGTTCCATTCATACCGTCAGCATTGTCCTTATCCATATTCAGCGGGAATGCTGTTCCCGTAAGCAATTGCTTGGAGGCATACTCACCATCACGGATATAAACAGCTTTGTCTGAGGTTTGACCACCCGTCGGATTTGCCATCGAGATAATAGCACCTCTGAGGTCGGAAGTTGCATTCAGCCAACTGTCGCCTGAACCGTTACCCGCCTCAGTTGTTGCAACATAAACAGCATCCAAATTAGAGAAGGTCGTTACATACTGATATTCATACAAGCCTATATCGATAGTACGATCCAATTGTTCTCCTTTTTCATCTCTCGGACCGGCATAACGTTGATAGCTTGTATCACCCATATACTGGTCTGCATAAGCAGATGCATTTTCGTTATTCCATTTGCTGTAAGCACCTTCAATTTTTTCCGGCTCTTCTTGTGTTTTAACCGTAAACACACCATCCCCCGCATCAGTCAACACATTAATTGATGACGGATTCCATTTCGATGACGGATCGTTGGCGGCTGCACCTGCTGCGGAAGAAGGCTGTGCAAAGCGAGGACCTTCAATCGATGTATTCTCAGCAGCCAATTTAATATTGTTGTCCTTTGTTGCATCCAAATCTTCGGCAGCTGAATAAGTGACAGCAATATCATTCGACTCATTGATTGAGCCTTCAGCACCTTCGTTACCCCACATCAACGTATTGGTAACCGTTCCGCCTTGAGCATATATAGCGCCGTTGTTCAACGCCTTGTTGCGGACAATCGTATTGTTCATCAAATTTACTTCAGATGTTCCCCCGTTGACAGCAAAACCAATAGCACCACCGTTACCCGTCGTTTCATTGTTTGCCCACAATGTATTGACAGCTTTCAATGTTGCATTCTCACCAGTTGATGCTGCCATACACATGGCGCCACCATAAATTCGGCCGACTTCAACATCCTGCAAATCTTCCACAGTACTATTGCCGGCAAACGTACTACCGATAACCGTAGCAGATGCATTTCTTACGTAAGCAGCATTACCACGAACACCCTGATTATTCAGGAATCGGCAACGGTTAATAATGTAGTCGATACCATTGCTGTAAAGAGCACCACCTCGACCAATTTCGTTATTTTCAGTCATCAATGGCAAAGAGTTGGAAGTCTGTCCGTCCATCACTGTCAAACCGTCCAAAGTCACAACACCTGTTCCATATTCTGTATCAGAGTACAGCACATGGTAGGCATTCTTCACTGTTTCCGAAGCATTGATATCTCCGGAAAGGATGGTTTGATTCTTCAGTTCCCACGGTTCGTTAATACTATTCAGGTTGAAGTCGCTCGTTTCGCGAGCAGTCAAATATTGACTGATGTCAGAATTTGTTATATCCGTAAACGACTGAGAAGTTCCATCCTCACTGGATACGCTACTCAAGCCATACGAATAAGTTTCTTTACCGCTAAAACCGCCATAAATATTGACACCTGCTGGAACAACGAATGAATTCTGACGTTGGTCAACAGTCTCGGTCGCAGCGTTTATACGACGAATTGTCGGCTTATAAGTGCCTTGAGCTACAAATATTTCTATATTTGCACCAAGATTAAGCTTTACAGCCTTTTTAGCATATTCCAGAGCATCGTCAAGATGATACAATGGAGTGTAGAACGAACGGCCTATAACATCATCCAAATTCACACTATTTGCCACTTGGAAATTAGTTGTCTGATTTACAAACAACTTAGCCATATAGTCACCGGCCTTAGGCTCTGGAATAACACCGCCTAAGAATGCATAAGCACCAACATCGATCTTTCCGATACCCGTCTGTATGCGACTTATGCCCTGCATATCGTTTGCCGCAATGTTCCAATTTGTTGCGAGATGCTTCTGCAAGTCTATAGAGAAACCATTGTTTACCAGCGGTGAGAAAGCTCTCAAACGACGATCAGTACTTGCAAAATACAAGTTCTCATCGCTTGTCATTGCAGTGTTCACCATGTTCGACGGTAATTCGAAGCGTTCAACGAATGAATAGTTGAAAGGGAAGAAATCTTTAAAGTTATTACCATTCACCGCTGATGCTGATTCCATTTCTGCATCATCAAATGTTGAATAAACCGGACCACTGACATTATTATCAGATGTTGCAGTATTGCCCCACACTACCATGTTCAAGAAAAGCGCAGCTCCATCTTCAAATAAAATACCTCCAGCGTTTTCCGTAGCAGTGTTGTCGGTTATCGTTGATGAAACTACATGAGCACGCAAAGCCTTAGACGCTTTTTCGTTGTCGGCATAAATACCGGCACCTTCTTCAGCAGTATTATTATTAATGTCTGTACCAGAAACTGTAGCCCCCGGCAACAAATACAAACCACCGCCTTGGATAGCCTCATTGCCATATACCCGACTGTTACGCACATGTCCCCATGCCGGAACGATAGCACCACCACCTTGAGTTTTCACATTACCTTTACCAACAAGAGAAGTTGCTTTACCACCAGTCAACGTTACACCATCTATAATTGCCTGCTTATATGATTCTTTATTAGCAGGATCACCAAATGTAACGGCATGATAACCATTAATATTCTGTCCTTCCACACTGGCGACAGGTGACAATATCGTTTCATGATTAAACGGATTACGGCTTACAAACTTGTCTGTCTCCGTATAACCACCTTCCAAAATGACACCTTCCGGAACTACAAACGTATAGCTTTGTGGGTCATTCGCTTCACTTAATGTATTGGCATTGTATTCACCTTCGGCCACCTTTACAACAACATCTACGCCTCTATTTGCTGATGCCAATTCACCTGCACGGTTCAATATTTGCTGCAGCTTCATTTCGCAGGCAGCATCATCCGGATTGGCACCACTACGCAAACCGGCACCTTCCTCACTCACATAAAAGTTATAGGAAGTGGCACCACCGTCTGTAGTTTTGATTTCATAACCAATATTCTCCAAATTGTCCTTTTCATAAGCACCAACATCCACAGCACAGTCTTTGATTCGGTCTGTAAAGTCAACGTCAGTATAAGGCAGAACAACTGGATGTCCCTGATAGTCGTTACCCAAATTCTCCGCACCATTGTTCAAACACCATGTCGAAGAATTCAAGCGATAATTGTTTTTCGATTGAGCATTAGTGGATTCGAAAGGAGAAGCCAAGTTAGTGCCATAATTCGAACTATGCAACTTATTTCGAATATCTGCACTCAAAGCTGTATTAGACTGGACGAAACAGTTCCATGCGCCATTAAAGTTTCCTATTGCAGAAACTCCAATAGCCTGATTCGTGTTACCATAGAAAATCGTATTATAAAGTTTCAAAGTGGTAGTTGTACCTGAAGAAGCAGTCCACTGGTGCAAGCCACCGGTTCCAGTAGAACGGTTATAAGCTACAGTATTGTTGTAGAACATGGCATCTTCAATAAAGATACCACCACCATTTGTCTTGGCATAATTGTTAGCTACCATCGTATTATAGCTGGTTCCTAAAATCATGTACATACCACCGCCATAACTTTCATCAGAATTGTTTGCATTGTTCAACACAAAACAATTGACTACTTTACTGTTATTGCCATCGCAATAAATACCTGCACCACGACCGGCGTTGTTATGAGCATTAATGTAGTTATCCGTAACCACACAATTTTGCAATGTCACACCACGGAACATACGTACCCCAGCACCACCATCACGGTTTGCCTTATAATCTGTATAAAATCCGTGACGAATAGTAAAGCCATCCCATGTAGCACCAGTATATTCAACATAACCACCTTCTTGGTTTTCCCAACGATAGCTATTCGAAGTATTTTCATCTGCTCCTGGAACAGAATTGCCATAACCTTCATTCATCCAATGGTTTGACCAATCCCCCCATGACCGTCCCCACTCCCAGTAGGAATATGAACTCTCACGTCCAGAAGGGGACTTGGTCGGAAGGCATACATCCGGTTGGAATAATACAGGCTTACGTGTTCGGCTCGGAAGGCCAGATACAGCCGTCGGTGTATTTCCATTCCATGTTACAGGAGCTGTTGACTGAATTTGAATGATCGTTTCGTACTTATCTTTCAGCAAATCTGCATTTGCCTCATTAGCCGGGATATACTGAGATATCAACGGACGACGGTCATCCTCACCCGGAGTACCTTCATTTGGAAAACCGCCCAACACATTCACTTTGTCACGAATCACAAATCCTTTATAATCAGTATACGTACCTCCGGCTACCCAAACACTACGTTGCTGACCATCTTTAGCTGCCGCTGCCGCTGCCGCAGCTTGTTCAACAGCATACTGCAGACCACCAACATATTGCTCCTGACGATTGTTTCGAATATTTATACCATTTGCTCCTGTAACATGAGTTACGCCATCATGAGTTTCTGTTCTATAATTGACATTGCTTGTATTCAGATTCTGCTCATTCAAATGTTCAAAAAACAGTTTGCTGGCACCTGATGTCTCGGCATAAGGACGAGCAGAGGCATCATAGAAGCCGATATAACGAGGGTCTGTTGTCGGAATATCATCATTGACCTTACCGCTATTGATATCATAAATTAAGTTTCCGGCAATAGCATTTTCCCATGACGAACCGTCCATTTTACCGGCTCCGTTTTCAGTAACATAAAATACAGTTCCATTCACCGGCAAGTTAGCTTCATAAGCCCCCATATCGGCAGAACCGCCAAGATTACGGGAATTACCGATAATATCGACGTTCAAACCATCAGGAGTTCCAGTTGCCTTGTTAATTAATTTCCCAGCATCGGTTGAACTTGTCAACGGTGTAAAGTTGGAATATCCACCATAATAAGTGTCAAAGCCCAATGCCGCACCTTGCATATTAGTCGGATTAGCAAAATTCTTTGCGCCATCTGCACCTACCGAAGCAAAAGTAGTAAAGGTATTTCCATCAGAATTGCCAATAGCAAATGAAGATGTTCCCATTGCAGGAGCTACACCAATATTGTTTATTGCAGGAGCTACACCAATATTGTTTACAACTGAAACATGGTTCAATGTCAAAATATTGGCATTAACGACTGATGAAGATTCTGTTGTGTTTGTATTGTTGTTCACCACGCAGTTAGTCAGCGTCAATGTTGCGCCGCGGGCGTCAATAGCGGCAGATTCCGCGGCCGTATTGTTTTCGAAAATCGAATTGCGCACTTCTACAGTCGCACCGTCGCGGACAAGCATACCTGCACCATAGCGCAGCGTTGCCGTACCGGCTGCGTAACCGTTAATCACATGGAAACCGTCGAGCACAACATTTGCTCCCGTTTCTACCGTAATACAGTGGTAAATACCCTCTTTGATATCCTTACCCTCATGGTTACCGTCGATTATGGTGCGATAAGTTGTCGGGAAGCGGTTTTTCAAGTCTGTTCCAGTGCTTTCCGCTGCATAGCCACCATAAATTTCAAATTTTGCACCATTCGGCAAAGCCGGAATGCTCAGCGTAGCCGTCTTCGGGTCAAGGTTCGTAAATGCATAGCGCGGCCAATAGTCGCCCTCTTTAACATGAACTCGGACAACACTCTGACCTTCCGGCAAATTCTGAGCAAAATAAGACAAAACTTCATTCAATGACTTATAAGGTTTATCCCAAGATTTGCCGGTACCATCGGTCTCCATATAGTCGATGTCGACGAATACATTAATAACACCTTCTATTTCAGCTCCTACAATTCCATTTGCATCGACAGCATGCGCACCCACCGCCGGTTTTTGTGCAAACGCAGTTCCTGCAATATCCAATTCCGGAGCCACCAATACATTATCCGGGAATGTACCGATAGTCAAACCACCTGCACGGAGGTTTGAACCTTGTTGAGGTTCCCAATAGTATGTCGGAACCCATGAACTTTGAACACCGGGAAGAACTTTTTCTGGTTCATCATTAGGCTTTTCGGCTGGGTATCCGGGTTTAAAGTCAGGACTGAGAGCCTTCTCCTTACTGTTTTCATCCGACAACTTCAAAGTGGAAGTCTGATAGATATTGTTCCAAACGGCATTCGAAGAGCCGGAAATGGCGTTGTTGTAGAAACGCACGTTTTCAGCAGTAGCACCCAACGCATACATCGGAATATTCAGGCCGTTGATCAAATTGTTCCACAGAATGGAGTTGATGACATACGCATATTTGTTGATATACAAACCGCCGGTCTGCGATGAGTTCGGGTTGGAAGCGTCGACCGTCGACGGGCAGTCGTTGTTGACAATTGTATTCTGCAACAGCACACCGCTTTCGTTGCAATACACGGCACCGTTGCCCGTTGCCGTATTGTTGGAAACAACAGATGTAGACAAAATCAGGTATTCAGGATGATTCTCAGCGTTTTTATCGAGATATACACCTGCACCGTTCGTTGCGGAGTTGTTGGTAATCATCGAGCGAAGCACCAGACCTGCATTTTTGACGAAAACGCCACCGCCATCTTCAACGGAACTATTATTATAAACCAAACAGCCGACCACACGACCGCCCTTTGCATTAGCACTACTTGCATCAGCACCATCACCATTGGCATAAACGCCACCGCCATCACCTTTTGCTGTATTTTCTGTAACGATGCAGTTTTGCAATATAGCATTCAGCCCCATATACACACCACCACCTTTGTCGGTAGCAAAATCGGTAAGGCCCTCACCGCCGTTGGCTGCGCCACCTTTAATGGTAACACCGTCAAGCACTGTGACTGACTTAAAATCCTCTTCACCCGACATCGGAGCAAACCAAACAACGTGGCGCGAGCTGGAAGTTACGTTCCACTGATTGTTTGCCCAAGTAGCAGTGCCGTTTTCATAATCAGCACCCAAAAGAATTGTTTCATTCGTATAAATCCACGGCATATCACCTTTTTCACGCTCGGCCTTGGATGTTTCCGTTCCGGCAAAACCACCGTAAACGTTGATACCGTCGCGCATACGGAAAGAAGCGGCATATTGAACGCCATCAATAATCTGAGTCGTAGGACGATACTCACCGGCTGCTACCCAGACCTCACCCGAAGCATCGACAGCGGCCAATTCGTCGATCATTTTCTGCAAGTCGCCGGAAGCGTTACCCCATGACGAACCGTCGCCAGTACCGCCAACCTTCACATAACGGATACGGCTGGCATCCAAATGCTGGAATTCGTAAGCTCCGATATCTATGGTTCCTTTTTTACGGGTTTCGCCAGCCAAATCGGTTGAAGGCAGACCAGTATAAGCATCATCATCACCTTCGTCGATTAACGCCGAGCCTTCAAGAATGCCCCACGACCATGTCGGGTAAGCAGTTCTTCTCCAATCGAAATCACGGTCGAAACTGGTAAACACAGAAGGAGCTTCAAACAACGGACCATTCGATCCGTTCGACTCTGAGGAAATGGAAATACAATCGATACCTGTAACATTGGCATTGTCGGAAGCACAATTCTCAAAAGAAGTAGCAGTCGGATTCTGTACCTTAGAATTGCCCCAAATCACGGAGTTAGAAACTACACCGCCCTCAATACCCATCACTGTATTGCGGGCAATGGTCAGATTGACAGCTTTTGCACTGGACGAAAGCCGCACACCGCCACCTTCATTATTAAATATAGAACTGTTGACAATCGTACCTGAACCGGCGATGTTGATACCGCCACCAAGATTTTCAGAACCGGAACGAACGCCCGCTAAATTATTGTAAACCACGCAGTCGACAATCGTAGAAGCCGTACTGGTTGCCTCAACCTGCGACGACACATAAATAGCTCCACCGCCTTCTTTTGCATAGTTGTTGAGCAAGAAACACTTTTCTATGTGATAGGCTCCACCACCATTTGCATTGGCACCAAAGACATAAATACCACCACCATACTCACCGGTACCATCTGCATTACCGCCAATCACCGTAAAACCATTGACAACAGTAGGATAAGTATTATTATTACCACTTGACTGTTTTGGTGTCAAATCTAATGACAATACATGTGTTGCATTATCTGACCGGGTTGAATTTGCCGGATACAACATATTTGTTCCGTCAACAACATCATCTCCTTTTATATCTCCCGAGAGCACGGAACGATAAGTGAAATACGGAGCTTTTCCCGACGTCGGACGCTCGTCAATCGTGCGTTCCGTACCGCGGAAACCACCATAGAGTTTCACACCCGATTTCACAGTAAAACCGCCTTCGGGAGCAACATACAGTTGTGAAGGGTCTTGAAAACCCAACACCCAAATCTGGTCGCCGGCTTTGGCATTGGTCAAAGCTGTAGACAATGACACAACTGTTTTTGAGCCTTCCCACCCGTTTACCGGATTCTTCCCGTCAGGGGTAACATAGTGAATAGTCTGCGCCTTTGCCGCACTTCCAAGAAGAAGCACTGCCAGCAAAGTGAATAGCATTCTAAAATATCCTGTTTTCATAGCTTAACATTTTTTCAATTTTAAGATTCGGCCGTTAGTTGCCGGATGACTGACCCAGAACCCAACCTTCTGTTACAGAAGCTTTTGTTCCAGAAACATTTATATTCACCTTATACCAAGTATTAGATTCTATCGTATTAGGGAACAAGGCTTTATATTTTTGCTCACCTTTCAATGCATCATCCGTTCCCGGAGTATAGGTGACTGAAAAATTAATGGCACTTGACTTACCTGGGAATGTATAAAAATAAGTACGCCCATTTCGTTCACTGATAGGATCATCAGCTGTATACGTTGCATCCGTGAGAATCACACTGGGCTCTTCCGAAATAGTCGCCTCAGTTGGGAAAATATATCCCTCGGCCAAACCATCGTGCGTAATTTCCGACATGGTTGCCTGAGTATATTTTCCATCAGCATAAGCCCCCTGTGCATCCCATTGCACATCTATTTTCGCAGCAAGACGTGAACAAAAGACCGAAGCCGTATTTTCATCATTTTTTTTGATAGTGACCTCTTTTTCCGAAATGCCACTAAAAATATTTTGGATATAGTTCTGCTTGGCATCATCTCCAGATATTGTGGAAATGTCAAGCGTACGCATATTTTGAACTTCAGCCGCCGTGTTGCAAATCGGAGGCGTGTGCCCCGCTGGTAAAGCCACTGCATAAATCTTAGCCTTACCCTCAATGACAGAGAACATCATCGGCGAAGAGAATTTCGACTTAGGGATAGAGAACGAAAAAACCCGGTCATTAGTATACACCACATAAACGCCAAGGTTCTCCCAATTGGCATTCCACTCACCGTGGTCCGTTCCAGGATCTCCGGCACGCGTACCGGCATTGATGGAAACCGACAAACGCATTTCTGCATCGGCGACAACAGGTTCCGGCACATGTTCCTCAAACACACAAGAGGATGCACCAAACAAGAATCCAAAAACTATTATATAAGTTTTCCAATTTTTCATAGCTCTGATTTTATATTAGTAGTTCCCTTATACGTTTTCATCATGATCGCCTCCTGGCTTCCAATCCGGATTAAATTCCACTCCGGCATCAACATCAACAGCTTCACCACCCTGTTCCGTCACATGGAAAGTAGCTTCAAAGACCCTTCCCGGTTCTACAGGCTCTTTTATAGTGAAAATGTGCTCTACTATCTTATCTCCCAATTCAGAGTAAAAATAAAGTTTCCACCATCCCGGTTCCAATGGTGTTGCTCTCATTGCAGGTATCAGCGTCGGGAATGCGTAGAACTCAAAGTCTGAGACCGTTTCACTATGCATACCAAAAGCAGAAGCGTCGGTACGCACTTTGTCACTAAACGACCAGACTTTATTCCAGATAGCATAGTTCTGTTTTGTGCCCTGAATGTAGCACTTCATATTTTTTAGCGTTGCCGGACGGTTGACATGGAGCACATACTTACTCGAAGCCGCCGTCAGCAATACTTCATAATAGTCCGTTTCAAAACCCTTTTCCATATTCATTTGAAGGGTACCCACATAGGCTGGAATGCCCGTGGCAGAAATAATATCGGCAGTACTTGTAGGCTGTTCCACAAGAGCTTCCGACAAATTAGCAGGATAAGGTGCATAAGAGTTATCTACACTCTTTTCACCGTTTGCCACAGCTACGTGGCTATAATTGTCGACAGGAATCGTCACTCGGAAGATCATGTCGGCAGGTAATGATTCTTGTGGAATCACATCTTCACGGAATAACGTCGATGGAGAATTCCAGAAACCAAGATGCAAAGAATGCACTTCGTCACTAAAGCCCAGTGCCACATCTTGTGCAACTTCGAGCTTATACAAGATCTCTGCATCTTTCGTTGCCGGCGGACAGTCAGACAAATCTTCATCGATACACGACGTAAATCCCAAAACAGACAACAGCAGACATGACCCGTAGAATATATTCTTTTGCATCATCATTTTTTATATTTAATGAATTAATATAGTTCTTTCTTCTTTGCAGTTTATGAATCGCAGGGGAGGAGAAAGAACCTCCCCTACGATTTTTAGTTACCAGTTTGAATATTAGATATTTTCGTCAAATGAAAGACCTTTAGCCCAAGCTGTAGAAATTTCAACACCGATTGCAACATCTGTAGTTTCAACAATTGTAGTTGTTGCACGACCCCAATCCTGAACTGTTGCATTCAACAATGTAGAAGTTGCAGCAGAGAAGATGTCATTATCAGCATCCGGACGAAGTGTTGCATACAAATAAAGATAACCTTCAGCAGCAACTTCTGCACCACTGTTCAATACCAATGTCTTACCAGACTTGTTTTGGAAACGGAAGTTAACGATGATATGATCTTTATTTTCCGGAGCTACTACACAATAAATATTAGCACCCGAAATCTTATTACCTTCACCAAAAGAAATCTTATCATCGAGCAAATTAGCAGAAGCAGCGGTTTCATAAACTCTTACATTACCACCTGTTTCTGCAAAAGTTTCAGTAAGGTTCTTCGGTTGATCTTCCACTACGATACCATCAAGGATAAACGGATTTTCCACATCTGCCAAATCATTGATAGAGTAAGTTGTTCCGTCTGCATCCTTAAAGATTTTCTTAGTTTTATCGGAACCGTCAAGCACACCTGCTGCCAATACACCAACAGAATACTTTACACCGCCAATTTTAATAAAGGTGTTTGTTCCAACAGTTTCATTATCTGTAATCGGAGTCCAATTTGTTACAGCTTCCCAATTTGCACCAGTTCCAATTTGGAATTTGTTTTCCCCTGTGTTGCCTGCTTCAGCATAGTAGTACAATCCGTGAGGCTTAACAAAGCTTGCCAAATCGCCATCTTCACCAGCGGCATCTTGAGCTAATGATGGGAATACAAACGCTGCATTATCTGCAAATGAACCAGGAAGGTTACCATATACACGGAACTTGCTGACAGTTTGCGGAATAGTAGCAGTTTTGTAGTGTGTAGTCTTAACATCCGGATCAAAAGTTCCCAATGAAATCACATTTTGCGGAATATCATTCACCATCGGAACAATGATAACATTGTTAATGTTTTGAATTTCCGAACCCATATTCACTTGGTCGGCAGTTGCACGAGTTTGTTGTTCAAGACTCATGCTAATAGCAACTTTTGTTGTCTCACCATTTGTTGGCATCGGGTTTTCGCCTTCTTCAGAGCAAGAAACAAGACCCATAGTACCTGCTACCAATGCAGTAGCAAAAAGATACGCAAATTTTGTTTTCTTCATAAAATGTAAAAATTAAAAGGTTGATAAATAGTTTAATTAAATGTTTTAATTCGTATTTTAAGTTAATTGTATTTCCCTACATAGTAGCCTGAATGGCCTTCAAGTTTTCCTTGGCACCGTCGTTTTTCCACTCAACGCCTTTCTTGAACGCCTCAAGGGCCTCCGGCTTGCGGTCGAGCATATAAAGAGCAGAACCATAGGCATTCCACTTACGGTTGTCGTCAAGAGGTTCGAGCATGGCTACCGCTTCTGCTGCCTTACCCTGCTGAAGCAAGCCGACTGCCTCGTTGATAGTCTTGGCAGCCGTATCTTCGACAGCATCATAGAACACTTGAACATAACCAGAGTTACGTTGGTCAGCAAATACTGACTGCACGAGATAACGGTAGGACTTACCACGATTGTGACGACGTAACAGTACTTCACGATTATTCGGATCTTCTGCATTGCGGAGCTGCTCAAGTAATTCGTCACGACCGTCAAGATTACTTTCGGCAATTACATCCAACAGATCTGCCCAAGCCTCACCACCGGCAATCAGTTCGATAGCATCCTCATCGAGTTCGGCACCGTTATTAATAAGGTAGTCTTTTAAGGCCACTGCACGTTTCTCTGAAAGTCTTTGGTTAAACACGACCGGACCTTCTGGAGAAGCCAATCCAATAATGCGCACCTTTTTTACTTCTGATAAAGTGTCAGCTTTCACTTGAGCGAGCAAGTCAAGAATCCTCGCAAGAGTTGTTTTGTTTTCACGATAAGCCGTATCAATATTTGCCTTGTTCATATGAAAATGTACATATAATGCATTTTTCATTTTCCGCAAAGGCACATCTGGGTTATATGGTTCATACTGATCCATCGGAGTCATTATTGGGTTCGTCTCAGCCAACCTTTCAGCAACACTTATATGAGGAATAATTGGATCAAATGTCGGCTTGACAGGTTCGACATAGCGGGTCTGCGCCACAGTGACAGGTGCAATCGGAGTAACCGAACAGCAGTCCTCAAAATCGCGGAGCATAACTACCGTCAAGTCCGACTTGCGCATCCACGGTTCAACGGCAATCTCCTGCATATATTCTACCGTATCGTCTGCAGCATACACAGCCAGACGATCCGTCTTGTCAAGCACTGCCTTGCGGTCAAAGTATTTCTTGTTTTGTTTTCCTGCAAACTCCAGCATTGGCAACGCCATTTCCTCGCCCTCAGCAGAACGCAGCACCGGCTTTACCACTACGCGGTCGTTAGTAGACAGCTTCACATCGCCCACGCTGATGGGGAACGACACCTTCAGACGTTCGCTACCGAACCACTCTATGCGAGCATCTTCGACAACATCCGCCTGGTTTGCCAACATATCGGAAAGAGGAGCAATGCACAAGGCTGCCAACAGCAGACCTTTTGCAATAATTGTATGTTTCTTGTTCATAGCCTACACTCTTTATTTTAACGAATCATATAAATTACTGATACCGACAATTTTGTTGGCACAAAACGGTTGGTACATTCATGTCCCCGCAAATCGCCACATTTCATGCAGTCGTACGCATCGAAACTGGCATGAGAATAGCCTAAACCCACCTCGGCTTCAATACTCCAGCGCGGAGAAAGAATCCAGTGGTAGCCGTAGCCAATACCCACCGACCATTCATTGCCTTGAACACGTTGGTCGGCCAGTTTTGGATAAAGCCCGAAAGGCAAATCAACATTACCGGCATTAAAACGAGTATAGGAAGCATGCAACCCTAAGAAATGTCCGCCGAACGGACGACAAAACCAATAACGGTATTCCGGTTGCACACGAAGATGGCGCCACTTACGGTTTGCAGTAGACTCTTTGAAAGTCCACGGATTCCACGACAAGCCTAACGCCAAAGTGGAGTTGTCACCCACACGGACCTCCGGCTCTATATTAAAAGAGGCGGTGGCCCAATTCAGCACATCTGTCTTCAATGCAAAAGTTTGCGCCTTACCTGAAAGCTGTCCGAACAACAGCAATCCGAGCACTAATGCACAACGACGTACATACTTCACCATGATTAACACAATTTTACAAATTACTACTATAGAACGCAGACACGAAACTGAACACCTGAAGTATCCAAAATCGCAATAGAGCTTCCGCTACCGTTCAAAAAAAATGAATTGACGCAGTGCGCATAATCCAAGTTTCCCGATCAACACGTTTATACCCTACTATCGTTCTTTCAAAAATTCAACACCTGTTAATTATATTATACTTGCTTATGGTATTAAATCATCGCTATTGCCTATTCGCACTGCAAACGATGTCTTCAATATCAATCAGCCCTCAAATCCCCAGAAAAGTCACCATTCCAATCATGGCATGAGCAACTGTTTCTTTCGTGTTTCACATGTGCCAAGCACTATCATCATACTTTTCTTCACAAACTGAACCCATCCCGCAAATATGCATTTCAAGAAAGATATTTTTCTTCATGTTTTGCGAAACCGATCCGGCTTTAATGCAGTATTGATTTTTGACAAAAATACATTTTTTCCACATACAAAACAAACAAAGCACATATTCTTTTTATAAAATAAACAAAACGAAAGAAAACAAATATTAAAATTATGTTATATAACACAGAATACAATTTTCTGGATAGAAAAACACATAAAAAGAGTTTGAAACACATATTGGCAAGACTACCGCCCCTTATTGCACTTTTGTCAACAATTCTTTTTCTATTAATATAGGAATCCTTATTATATAGACCCCCAAGAAGCCACCAATTTTGAGCCCCTATCAAATTAGATCACCTTTGAACTAAGCTAAAATCTGCACTATAATATTTTTTGAAAAATATTTGCCAAAAATTTTGCAGATTCAAAAACTATATCTATCTTTGCACTCGCTAAAGCAAACGAACTGAAGCACTGGAGAGGTGGGTGAGTGGCTGAAACCACCAGTTTGCTAAACTGACGTAGGAGCAATCCTACCACGAGTTCGAATCTCGTCCTCTCCGCAGACATAATTTACGACCATTTTTGGAGAGATGGCAGAGTGGTCGATTGCGGCGGTCTTGAAAACCGTTGAGGGTAACA
>ERZ791737.1031-NODE-1031-length-16052-cov-2.971557_pt1 | contig 16052 bp, 13 predicted proteins | sample MGYA00510042_ERZ791737 | MGnify/ENA primary metagenome ERZ791737 (study PRJEB30046, sample SAMN00791965) | human gut metagenome | study: EMG produced TPA metagenomics assembly of the A metagenome-wide association study of gut microbiota in type 2... | reverse complement strand
AACTTGGCGTCCATGTAAATGTCCTTTCCAAAGATGAAACGATCGCAATGAGTAGATGTGCTCCGGCATGCGCGTGTGGCTAGAACATGCCGAACACTATGACGAGGACCCGCTACCGTTGAGGAAGCATGGGAGATAACGACCGCGGGCCCCAAGTCAACGGGGGGGGGTGCCGGGGACACGAGCGGCCCCCGGCTCAACAAAATCGAGGAATGGGACTAATCGATCTTGTTGTTGGTCAGACCGGCGCGGAACACGGTGGCGTCGCCATCGGCCTGGCTCGGATCGTAGAGGTTCAGGGCAGCCACGTACATGGCGGCAGCGGTGACCAGGTCGTCCTTGTAGGTGACCTCGTTGGGAGCGTGAGCCTGAGACTCGGCACCCGGGCCAAAGCCCACGCAAGGGATGCCGTAGCGGCCCTGGATGGAAACGCAGTTCGTGGAGAAGGTCCACTTGTCGCACAGCGGGCGACCGGTGCGCTTGTCCATGCTGGGCTCGCAGCCGATGCGCTCGTCACCAAACATGGCCTTGTGGGCGTCGACGAGGGCCTTGACGTGCGGAGCGGTCTCTTTGTTGATCCACGTGGGGAAGTAAGCCTCGGTCTCGTAGACCTCGCCGGTCCAGGACGGACGGTCGTACATGTACATGGAGACCTTCACGTCGTCGCCGTACTTTTTGGCGGCCGGCAGGTTACGGATCTCGTCCAGGCAGGACTCCCAGGTCTCGCCGGCGGTCATGCGACGGTCGATGGAGATGGCGCAGGAGTCAGCGACAGCGCAGCGGCTGGGGCTGGTGTAGAAGATCTGGCTGACGGTGCAGGTGCCGCGGCCCAGGAAGCGGGCGTCCTCGAAGTGCTCGGGGTTGTACTTGGGGTCGAGCATCTTGACGAGGCCCTTGATGTCGGTCGACTCGTCGCAGCCGTTGTTGTTGAGGGCGCGGACGTCGGCGATGATGTCGGCCATCTTGTAGATGGCGTTGTCGCCGCGGTCGGGAGCGGAGCCGTGGCAGGAGGTGCCGTGAACGTCGACGCGGATCTCCATGCGGCCGCGGTGACCGCGATAGATGCCGCCGTCGGTGGGCTCGGTGGAAATGACGAACTCGGGCTTAATGCCGTCCTTGTTGTAGATGTACTGCCAGCACATGCCGTCGCAGTCCTCTTCCTGGACGGTGCCGACGACCATGATCTTATAGCCCTCGGGGATAAGGCCCATGTCCTTCATCATCTTGGCAGCATAGGTAGCAGAAGCCATGCCGCCCTCCTGGTCGGAGCCGCCGCGGCCGTAGATGATCTCATCGGTCTCGTAGCCTTCATAGGGATCGGCATCCCAGTTCTCGATGTTGCCGATGCCGACGGTGTCGATGTGAGAGTCGATGGCGATGATCTTGTCGCCCTCGCCCATAAAGCCCATGACGTTGCCCAGGCCGTCGACCTTGACCTCGTCATAGCCAAGGCTCTCCATCTCGGCCTTGATGCAAGCGACAACCTCACCCTCCTCGCAAGACTCAGAGGGGTGCGAGATCATGGCGCGCAGGAAGCGAGTCATATCAGCACGATGAGACTCAGCCGCAGCCTTGATAGCGTCGAAATCGAGTTCTTTAGCCATTGTTCATAACCTTTCAAACGAAGGAATCTACCTGTGAGGTGGCGGAGCGATACCTATTTACTCCGCCCAGTATTAGCAAGTGGGGTACTCGCCCTCCCAGACGATGCGACGGTACTGATCCGGGTCCGTGTCACCTTCCGTGGAGAAGCAGAGCACGGAGCTCGTCTTGTCCAGGCCGATGAGCTCCTTGAGCTCGGCGTACTCGGGATCGAGCATGAGGGTCTCGACCAGGCCGGTGGTCACCGCGCCGGACTCGCCGGAGATGACGCGCGGGTCGCCCTTCTCGGGAGCGCCCAGGGTGCGCATGCCGCGAGCGGTGACCCAGTCGGGGCAGGATACGAAGGCGGTGGTGTGGTTGCGCAGGATATCCCAGCCCAGAATGTTGGGCTCGCCGCAGCACAGGCCGGCCATGATGGAGGGCATGTCGCCGTCCACGATGCGCGGGTCGCCGTCGCCGGCGGCAGCGCCCTTGTACAGGCAGGCGGCAGGTGCGCACTCGACCACGACAAAGGTGGGCGGGTTATCGGGATACAGGTTGGTAAAGTAGCCCACCACGGCGCCGGCGAGCGAACCCACGCCAGCTTGGACCAACACGTGCGTCGGGCGGTTGATGGCCATCTCGCGCAGCTGCTCGGCAGCCTCGGAAGCCATGGTGCCGTAGCCCTCCATGATCCAGGACGGGATCTTCTCGTAGCCCTCCCAGGCGGTGTCCTGAACGATGACGCCGCGCTCGCAGGCGTCGGCCTCGGCGGCGGCCATGCGCACGCACTCGTCGTAGTTGACCTCTTCGATCGTCACCCTGGCGCCCTCGGCGGCGATGTTATCGAAGCGAGGCTTGGTGGAACCCTTGGGCATGTGCACGACGGCCTTCTGGCCCAGCTTGTTGGCAGCCCATGCCACGCCGCGGCCATGGTTGCCGTCGGTGGCGGTAAAGAAGGTGGCCTGGCCAAAGTCCTTGGCAAGCTGATCGGAGGTCAGGTAATCGAAGGTGCACTCGGCAACGTCCTTGCCGGTCTCGTCGGCAATGTAGTTGGCCATGGCAAACGAGCCGCCCAGAACCTTAAAGGCGTTGAGGCCAAAGCGATAGCTCTCGTCCTTAACGCACAGGTTGGACAGGCCAAGGCGCGCGGCCTGGCCGTCCAGGCGGGCAAGCGGAGTGACGGTGTACTGGGGGAACGACTGGTGGAAGGCGCGGGCCTTCTTCACGTGGTCGAGGCTCATGATTCCCAAGTGCTCATCATCGCTCTTGGGCATCGTGTTGCCCGCCCACTGAATCTTATCGGCCATACGGTGAACTCCTTAAGTCCTCTCTTGCCGGCCCCCGCATACGCGTTCCAGCCCATTCCCGTTCATGCGGCTGAACTTTTATGTGGATGCCAAACAAAAAGTTTGTTAGCACTGTTCTATCACACTTTTTGATTGGAAAACATAACAAATTGTTTGTTGCCGTAATCGGTACCTTTTCGCCGCCGAACGGTCACATAACGCAGCGACGCTTTCGTTATTTGCGAACAGGTGTGGTTTATGGCAAAGTGTGCCCAAACTAATTTTTAGGAAGGCACCCATGACCCCCGCACAGATTGAGTTTTACAAGCGCCTTGCACACGGCTTGGCGCTCCAATTTGGTCCCAACTGCGAAGTCGTCGTCCACGACCTGGAGACCGAGGACGTGGACCACTCCATCGTAGTGATCGAAAACGGCCACGTCAGTGGGCGCAAACTGGGTGACGGCCCCAGCCATATTGTGTTTGAGTCCATGCACGAGGGCATCACCGACGTGCACGACCGCGAGCCATACCTCACCAAAACCGCCGATGGCAAGCTGCTCAAGTCCTCGACTATCTTTATCCGCAGCGATGAGGGCAAACCCGTCGGCATTTTGGGCATTAACTTTGACATTACGCTCATGAAGGCTTTTGAGCGCTCGCTCGATGCCTTTACCGGCACCGGCGGCACGGGCTACACCGAGCCCGAGCCCATTACCAAGAACATCGGCGACCTGCTCGAGGACCTGCTGCACGAGTGCGAGCAGTTTGTGGGCAAGCCCGCGGCGCTCATGACCAAAGACGAGCGCATTCGTGCCATTGGCTACCTCGACCGTCGCGGCGCCTTCCTCATTTCCAAGTCGAGCGAGCGCGCCTGCGAGTTCTTTGGCATCTCCAAATACAGCTTCTATAGCTACCTCAATGAGGCCAAGGCGGCAGCAGGCGACAAGTAGGCACTCGCCTGGATTGCCCCTCCCCTTTTGGGCGCGAGTTCTGGAAAGCATGAATCCAAGACCGAGCCGCTTGGAAAGTTCCATATAATCGATGTCATTAGTATTTCGAAAGGATGGAACAGAATGGCGTTGAGCAAGGCATCATGCACCGGTCGCGGATTGATTCCGGCAATTGGTGGACATGTGCACCGCATGTTCGATGAGGGTGAAGACGACCTGTTTTCGCTGAGCCTTGACGACGTGATGGATGATCGCCCGTGGACCGCCGACGAACTCATGGGCGGCGGGGCTCGTCCGTCAAGCCTCAATCCCGCACTTGCGCCTAAGCCCGCATCTGCGCCGACTCCTGCGCAGTCGCCTGTTTCGACGCCCGCACTCACTTCGGCGACCACGCCCGCTCCCCGCCCCGCAAGCGACCCGTCCGAAACGGCGGCATTTCTCGCTGCAGCGACGCAGGGCAAATCGGCCGACAGCACCGTTATGTACAGCGCCCAGCAGTTGCCTGTTCCTGCGGCACGCAAGCCTCCGGTCACAAGGCTCGATGAGCCCGTTGCCCATCAGGTTGCCTACGATTCCTGGGCTGCAACCGATCTGGATGAGACCTCTACCGGCATGCCGGCGCTCGACGTTCCAGTTAACCCGCTTTTTGCCGCCAACACGAGTGCCGCGGACTATGAGAGCGGTACGGCATTTTCCGATTATTCCGATGGCTATGCTGGCAACGGTCGCATCGAGACCGAGGATTATGGCACCGCATCGAGCGATTATCTCAACGATCCGTACGCTGCCACGCCTGCACCGGAATATGACCCGGAGGCCGCGTCCGCGCCGGTGTATACCAAAAGCACAGGCGAAGAACGCTTCGCCGATTATTACGCCGAGGAAAAGGCGCTGCGTTTCTCGGAATTTCCGCAGGCAGTCAAGGTTGCCTTTATCGCCATTGTCATTGCCCTGCTCGGTGTCATTGCGTTTGAGGGATTCCGGCTGTTCTCCGGCCCCACCCAAGCGGAGTCGGAGACCCAGCAAAAAGAGGACGATAACGAGTATCTGGACATCAACACCCTCAAGAGCGACCCCAACGACGGGGACGAGTAGCGGGGGTTAAGGGAGGGCCGGTAGAGCCGGCGGCACGTTACGGCTCCAAAAGCCCTGCCATAAAGATGGGCAGATACAGCACGTCGCCATCGCGGTGAAGATTACATTCCGCAAGTACCAGGGCGCGATCGATTCCGTACCCCTTCGTCGCGAGCGCGTTGTCGAGCGGCGCATGGGACTTAAAGCTCTTGCCCGACTTGACCTCGATGGCAAGGATCTCCCCATCGAGCGTCTCCTCCACAAAATCGAGCTCGCCGACTTTTTTAGACGTAAAGTAGCGCAATCTGAATCCATGAGCTTTGAGCTCTTGGGCAACGAAGCCCTCAAACGCCGCCCCCATGTTCATGCCAAAGGCGTCTTCCGCCTCCCCATCAAAAACGCCTTGGGCGACCCTTTTGGAATACGACGACATGAGCATTCCGGTGTCCAAGTAAAACAGCTTGAACAGATTTCGTTGCTCCCCCAATAAAAGGGGTGCCACGGGCGCCGTTACGTTATACACGGGAAGCGCGACACCCGCCTCCGATAGCCAGAGAAAATGATCCGTCACCTGCGAAAAACGTTTGACACCGTTAATCGATGACAGTTTGAATCGCTTGTTTTTGGAGCCGGCCTCGCTGGGAATCAAATCATAGATATCGCGAATAACTAAGCGTAGCTCGGGCGGAGCGTACTTTGCGATGTCATCGCGATACAGGGCGTGAAGATTGCGGTGGATGTTTCGAACCTCGTCGACATTGCGCGTCGCCAAGAAGGAATTGACCGCGTCGGGCATGCCTCCCACCACCACATACTGATGGAACAGGTCGAGCAAGCGGTCATACAGATAATCGGGGAGCTCCTTTTCGTCCTTTAGACAACCCCTGAGCATGTCAAACGCTCCGGCAGCAACGCCGCTTGCCCAGCAAAACTCCTCAAAGTCGAGCGGGTACATCTGGACCTGCTCGACATACCCCACCGGCAGAGAATCGATGCCCTCGAGCTCAACGCCAAGGAGCGATCCGGTAAGGATGTATCGAAAGTCGCCGCGCTGGACCAGGTATTTGATAAACGTCACTACGTTGGGGCATCGCTGCACCTCGTCGATAACCACAACGGTCTTGTTCGCAACCATCGGCTGCGTTGCAGCAATAGACATGCGCATAAGCAGGTCATCCGCGCTTTTTGCCGCCAAAAACGAATCGCGCACGGACGCGTCGGCGATAAGGTCGAACGTCACGACATTTTCGAACGATTCGCTTGCAAAGACGTTGACCAAATATGACTTTCCTACCTGTCGGGCGCCCTTGACCAAAAGAGCCTTGTTAGGCGACGAGGCAAGCCAAGATTCAAACTGTGCTTTCGCTTTTCTTTGGAGCATAAGCGTACCCCTTATTACGTGCTGTTTTAGCACTAGGATACACTTTTCCGTGGTTGTTAGATGCTTATTTCGACACTTTTTCGAAGCTTTAAAGTGTGTATTTCGACATTTTTCCGTACTTATATGCAGGATATTTCGACACTTTTTCGGATTTAAGCCTAGCAGCAGCCGGCGAAATCAAGCGTCGCTTGCACGTCATTTCGCAAGCGCGCTTGATTTGTGTCCGCGCGCGCTGATAGACTCCATCGTGCCCGCAAGGAGCGGGCGCGTTTTATCCAGAGTCGGGGTAGAGAGTTGGCTCCACGATCCCGACGCCAACCGGCCAAGAGGCACGGTGGCCCTGCCAACATCGATGAAAGGAGTCCGTATGGACAATTTCTCTGTGCGCAGTGAGCGCAACTTCCACAGCCTGGCAGCCAAGCCAAAACGAATGCATCTTCTGGACAAGCCGAGCGGCTATGCCTCGGCCATGATCAAGAGTAGTCTCTCCCACCAGATGCGCTTTACGGTGGAGAAGCTCGAGGAAGAGCTTTGCGCCGCCGGCAATCCGCACGTGTTGCAGATCAAGCTGATTGGAGACGATTCGCGCGAGCCGTCTAGCTGGAAGCTCTTCGCCGACGGCGTGTGCGTTGCGGACGGATCCGGCGTCTTTGCTCGCGAGTGCTTCTGCGAGAGAGCCGAGGTGTTTTTGGATCTGTGTCGTGATGCCGTCGAGACTGCCGAGCTGCGCCAGTGGAGCCAGAGAGAGTACGAACTGTTGAGTACGACCCGCGGGATTGCGGGAGTGTAAGCGAACGCACCCGCCACGCGAAACCGCGACATCGTTGTTGGCAGGATTGTCCCTGCCTGACTCTTTGATTCCACGCCTGACCATATTGCCGTTCACCCGTTCGCCTCAACAGTCGCCAACAATGCAACGCTATAATTCTGTAAACGCATTTGTATTGCATTTCGAGCGATGGGAGCGCAGATGCCCGATAGCTACAAGCAGCTCATCAAGAGCAACCCCGACGAGACCGAGATCAGGAGCTTCCTGGTGGACGGCGACCAGGTCTCCGTGACCCTGCGCATCCCCGATACCCTGCGTGACGCTGCGAAGGAAGAGGCGGCCCTCCGGGGCATGAGCTTCTCCGCCTTCGTGCGCACGTGCGTGATCGAAGAGCTCGCGAAGAAGGGGGCGTGAGCATGATCCGGGTCAAGACTCTCACCGTCCAGCTCATAGACGCGCAGCCGGACCGCATCCGCATCTGTCGCATCGACGGCGAGTCGCTTGTGACCGTCGTCATTCCGAGGGAAGACCTCGCCGAGGCGAAGTCGCTGCCGAACATCCCACAGCGCGGCGTCTACTACCTGCTCGACGAGGACCACGGCAACGTGAGCCGCGTCTACGCGGGGCAGACGACCCAGGGCATCGCCCGGCTCGACGCGCACAAGGCGAAGAAGGAGTTCTGGAACAAGGCCGTTATGTTTCTCGATGACGACCAGAACATCAGCAGGGACGCACTGGACGTTCTCGAGGCGAAGGCCATCGACTACGTGCGTACCCACGGCTCGTACGAGACCGACAACTCGGCGACGCCCAAGCCCTACGTCGACCCGTACAAGGAGGAGGCCGTCGAACGCCTGCACGATAGGATCCTCTTCAGGATGGCAGCTCTGGGGTACGACCTCGACAGAGTCGACCAGGGTCCGGCGGGTGCGCCGGCGGTCTTCCACACGAAGAAGAACGGCATACGCGGGGCGGGGCACTACGACAAGGCCACCGGGCACTTCACCGTGCTCGCTGGCTCGAAAGTGAACCTCTCGAGACCCGTGCTGAAAAACGCGGCCGTCGCGGCGATTCGGACGGTATCGCAGAGCTCGCCGACGATCTCGAGTTTCCGACGCCCAGCGCCGCGGCAGTGTTCGTGCTCGGCGGCAGCCAGAACGGCTGGACCGAATGGGTAAGCGACGACGGAGAAACACTCAACCAAGTCTATAGAAGTGAGGAAAACTAGATGAACAAGCAGCAGCTGGCCTCCAAGATATGGGAGTCCGCCAACAAGATGCGATCCAAGATCGAGGCTAACGAGTACAAGGATTACATCCTGGGCTTCATCTTCTACAAGTTCCTCTCCGAGACCGAAGTCACCCGCCTGAAGGCACGTGATTTCGCCGAGGAGGATTTGCCGAGCCTCGTGGAAGACGAAGAAGAAACGGTCGAGTTCGTCAAGGGCGAGTGCGGCTACTTCATCGCCTACGAGAACCTCTTCTCCACCTGGGTCGCCAAAGGCGGCGACTTCGAGATTTCGAACGTTCGCGATGCCCTCTCTGCTTTTAGCCGCAACATCGACCCTGCCCGCAAGCGCGTCTTTGATGGCATCTTCGACACGCTGCAGACCGGCCTCTCCAAGCTCGGCACCGACGCACGGAGCCAGTCCAAGGCCGCTCGCGACCTCATCTACCTCATCAAGGACATCCCGATGGACGGTCGCCAGGACTACGACGTGCTTGGCTTCATCTACGAGTACCTCATCAGCAACTTCGCCGCCAACGCCGGTAAGAAAGCAGGCGAGTTCTATACGCCGCACGAAGTCTCCATGCTCATGAGCGAGATAATCTCGTGGCACCTGGCCGGACGCGAGAACATCACTATCTACGACCCCACGAGCGGATCGGGCTCGCTGCTTATCAATATCGGCAAAGCCGTGGCACGACGCAACGGCGACCCGGACTCCATCAAGTATTATGCGCAGGAGCTTAAGGAGAACACCTACAACCTCACGCGAATGAATCTGGTCATGCGTGGAATTCTTCCCGACAACATCGTGGCACGCAATGGCGACACGCTCGAAGACGACTGGCCGTGGTTCGACACGGTGGAGAACAAGGACGAGACCTACGATCCGCTGTTCGTTGATGCCGTGGTGTCGAACCCACCCTATTCTCAGAACTGGGATCCGGAAGACAAGGAGCTCGACCCGCGCTTCAAGTTCGGTGTGGCGCCCAAGTCCAAGGCAGACTACGCCTTTTTGCTGCACGACCTATACCACCTGCGCCCCGACGGCATCATGTGCATCGTCTTGCCGCACGGCGTGCTGTTCCGCGGCGGCGATGAAGGCACCATCCGAAAAAACTTGGTGGAGTACCGCCATATCCAGGCCATCATAGGTCTTCCTGCCAACATCTTCTTCGGCACGGGCATCCCCACCATCATCATGGTGCTGCGCAAGCAGCGCGAGAGCAGCGACGTGCTGGTCGTGGATGCGTCGAAGCACTTCGTGAAAGAAGGCAAGAACAACAAGCTGCGGGCAAGCGACATCAAGCGTATCGTCGACGCCGTGACAACGAACGCGACCGTCGACAAGTTCAGCCGCTTGGTTCCCATCGACGAGATCCGCGCCAACGACTATAACCTCAACATCCCGCGCTATGTGGACTCGAGCACGGCCGCCGAAAGCTGGGACGTGTATGCCACCATGTTCGGCGGCGTGCCGAAGGCCGAGGTCGACGCGCTCGAGCGCTATTGGAAGGTATGGCCGAGCCTCAAAGGGCAACTCTACCGTGACGCAGGTGGATCGTGTCTTGTGCCCGCGACCGACAACGTTGCGCAGGCGGCGAGGGAAAATGCCGATGTCCGTGCCTTTCTGGACGGATACCGTAATGCGATAAGCCATTTACCTGCCACGCTGCGAAGCCGCTTGGTGAACGGCGCCGATGAAGTTGATACCGTGGCGGAGGAAGAGGTCATCGCGGCGCTACTGAAAGACGCACTGGCGGGCATGGCCCTGGTCGACGGCTACGACGCCTACCAGGCGCTCGACGATGCCTGGGCGGGAATCTCCGGCGATTTGGAGGTCATCCAGACCGAGGGGAAAACCGCCGTGCGCAAGGTAGACCCGAACATGGTAGTCAAGAAGAAGAACGGCAAAGACGTCGAGGTGCAGGACGGCTGGGCTGGCCGCATCCTGCCGTTTGCGCTTGTGCAAGAGCACCTGCTTGCCGAAGACGTCAAGGAGATCACTTCCCGTGATTCCCGTCTAGGCGAGATATCGCAGGAAATAGACGAGATTCTCGAGAGTTTCGATGAGGAGGACAAGGGGCCTTCCGCTGCTGTCAACGACGAAGGTTCGTTTGTGGCGACTGAGCTCAAGAAGGCTGTGAAGGCTATCGGAAAGCACCCCGAAAACGATTTCGAGCAAGGTCTGGTTCGTGCGCAGGCGCTGTTCGATGAGGAGAAAAGCCTCAAGAAGGCAAACAAGGAAGCAAGAGTGGCTCTTGAGGAGACGACCAAGGAAGTCATCGAGGGCCTGACCGATGCCCAGCGCGACGATCTATTGGTTGCCAAGTGGATAGAGCCGTTGCAGACCGAGCTTTTGGCTCTTCCCGAAACCGTTGTGAGCGACTTCATCGCGAAGGTAGCTGCGCTCAACGCCAAATACGCGACAACCTACTCGGACGTGTGCAACCAGATAGATGATGCAGAAAGCCAGCTAGCAGACATGCTGGGGCAGCTTACGGGCAATGAGTACGACATGGCTGGCATCGCCGAGCTACGCAAGCTGTTGGGCGGTGAGTAGCATGGCAGAGAAACAAAATACCCCAGAAATCCGCTTCGAGGGCTTCACTGACCCTTGGGAACAGCGTAAGTTCTCGGATGTTGCGGTGATTAGACGCGGACTGACTTACTCACCGACGAACATCGTTGATGGAGCGGATGGAGTTCGGGTGCTGCGATCCGCCAACATCAACGAAGATCATTTTGTTTTGAACGACGATGACGTGTTCGTAGATGAAGGCGCAGTGAATATCGACTTGGTGCATGATGGCGATATCTTGATAACGGCAGCCAATGGTTCGCCACGTCTAGTTGGTAAAAGGGCAAGAATTAGCGATTTGCCTGGGAAAACAGTCCATGGTGGTTTTATGCTTGTGGCTTCTTCGTCATGCTCTGATTTCTTGTGTGCATCGATGGGATCAAGTTGGTATAGAAGATTCCTGGCGACTGGCGTTGCGGGCGGCAACGGAGCCATTGGGAACCTCGACTCCAAGGCTCTCGGGAAAACGACAATTGCTGTCCCTAACGATGCCGAGATAGATAAGCTTGGTAATTTCTTTACCCGTCTTGATTCCCTCATCACCCTTCATCAGCGTAAGTGCTGATACCTTGGCTTATGCGGGTATCTTTCTTGGGAACAGCGTAAGTTGGGAGAGCTATGCACGTTTTCTAAGGGACATGGATACAGCAAAGCTGACATTAGGGATGCCGGCACCCCACTAATCTTATATGGACGCCTGTATACCCAATACGAATCGCGTATCGAGGAAGTAGACACTTTTACCGTTGAGCAGGATGGATCGATTCTTTCAAGGGGCAACGAAGTGATCGTTCCTGCATCCGGTGAGACGGCAGAAGATATCGCCGTTGCATCATCCGTGCGCAGGTCAGGAATCATTTTGGGTGGTGATTTGAACGTCGTCACCCCGACAGGCAAGCTCGATCCGGACTACACCGCGCTTGCCATAACGTACAGCAAAGCCCATGACGATTTGGCAAAGCGGGCACAAGGAAAATCGGTCGTACACGTCCATGGCAACGACATCGCTGAAGTTGAGATCTCTTACCCGTCGGAAAGCGAGCAAAAGCGCATATCATCGGTTGTTCTCAATCTTGATTCCCTCATCACCCTTCATCAGTGACAGCAGTAAGAAGGCGATAACGTCTTGTGTCTCGGTCGCAAATAGTAAAAACCGTCGATTCGGCTAATGCGAATCGACGGTTTCAGGGATCATAGGGTGATGTCTGTGTCAAAAAACTAAACGAACATCTTGTCTAAAAGCGATTTCTTCGTATTCTTCAGTAAATCCAACTTACGCTGATGAAGGGTGATGAGGTCGTCGAGCTTGGCAAAGAATCGGCCGATTTCTTTCTGCTCTCCACTGCCTGGAATAGTGACTTCTGCACTCAGTAAGTCCTTGTTGTAAAGTCGCTTAATCGTGCTGCCTTCTAAGCCCCACTCAATTTGCGAATATAAAGGCTTGAGAAACGTATCGTTCAATCTATGATCGTGTTCGAGCCAAACAATGTTTGAGTCTTGAAAATATGCCTTTTCACCTTGGTATTCAACAACTCGCCCAATACTTCCTGCAGCCGATATCAATAACGTGCCCGGGGTTGGATACGGATAGGTACGCCTGAAGTAATCAAACAGCTCATTGGAGATGAAGGCATCTGGATCCGTACCAAAAGTTCCAATCTTAAAGAACGGAACATCGCCCTGCTCCGAGGTTTGCTCTTTGTAGATGCGCTTGCACATCGCAACCGAACCAAATTCTCCCAACTTACGCTGTTCCCAAGTTGAAATGAGGGGACGCATGGTCGCATGCGTCCCCTCAGATAGACAAACTTTCGATTTCGCCTGTTCAAAAAAGCCGCTCATTCGTCGATGTCGAAGCCGCCTTCCAGGATGAACTTCTTCAACAGCGCCGCCGCACGGGTGTTCACCTTAAACAGGGGAAGCGTCTTGCCTTCCTTCTGCTCAAAGAAGGCCTTGGCGCGCGTCTTGTCCACCGAGTCCTTCAAATCGTCGAAGCGCCCGAACTCGTTAATGTTCGATTCCGTCAGGTCAAGCGCGGCCATGGTGTCAAGCAGCTCGCCGTCTATGCCGAGCGCCTCGACGATTCGCTCGACTTGAGCGTTTTTTGCCTTGCGGGCATAGGACGTGATGTAATCCCTCAACGTCTTGCCGTCTTCCAGGGCGACGTCCCCTCGCTCGACATCGTGAAGGAACAGCTCGGCGAAGCGCTGGTCATCCTGGCTTAGGGACGCGAACGATCGGTGGAGCTCCTCGCGCGCGGCGGCAAGACCCTCGTCGTCCTGCTCAAGGCATTTCAGCCACTTCTCGAAGTTCGCGTTCATGTAGTCGCTGTCTATGAGCCCCGTGTCGATCTCGGTTATACGACCATCGAGCTCGTAGGGCGCTTCGGGCGCGTCGCCAGGCCCGCCCCCTCCTGCGAACAACTCCTTGTAGCGCTGCACGAGAATGAGATAGGTCCGCTCGTCGATGACCGGTTGCACGAAGAAGGACTTGCCCCTCGGCCCGCCTTCCTCCGGCTCCTCCTCAAACTCGTAGGTGTCCTGCTCCCATGTGAAGCCCTGCACCTTCGCGGCCTCGAGGAACTCGTTGAGCTCAACGAACTCCTTGGCGAACTTGCGCCTGGCTTCCTGCGATGCGGGGAGCTTGGAGAGGCCTCCTGCGCCAGCTGCTTCAAAGACCATGAGTATCTCCTGAAGGCGCGCGTCCATCAACGCGATATTCTCCGGTAGTTTCTGGACAAACATGTCGAGCGGTCGGTCTCCCGAATACAGCTTCACTGCCGCTTCGATATAGCCCTTCATGGTGTGGGGATGACGGTAATAGCGGATCGTGCCGAAGGGCTTGTCGGGGCCGAACAGGCGATTCGTACGGCTGAACGCCTGGATGATGCTCTCGTAGTCGATGACCTTGTCGAGGTAGAGCGTGTTGAGCCATTTGGAGTCGAAGCCCGTGAGCATCTGGTCCACTACGATGAGCAGGTCGATACGAGAGTCGCGGTTGGAGTCGACGTTGACGTAGGGCTTCTTGTGAGACAGGCGTGCCGAGATGTCCTTCTTCATGGCGGGCCATGTAGGGATGGTGAACTCCTGGCCGTATGCCTTGTTGTAGTCTTCTATGAGCTCGACCAGGGCATCTTCCTTCACCGTAGAGCCGGCGTTGTTGTCAATGCTCGGGTCGAAAAGGGCGGTCACCTTCATCTGCGGGGCGCGTTCCTTGAAGGCTCGGTAATAGTCAATCGCCTCTGGAATGGAGCTCGTCGCCAAGATTGCATGGAACTTGTTGCCGTGGGAGAGCACCGGGAAACGGCGCAGGATGTCCTCTACGACCTTTTCGTGGTGCGGAGTGCCGGGCCAGTATTGGGCGCGGGTAAGGAAATCCTCGATGCCCTTGATGTGGTTGCCGGCGCTGTCGACCATCGGCCCCATGGGGACCTTTGCCGAGTCCATATAGTAGTAGAAGACCTTGCTCTTTCGATCGTCGAAGATGGCTTCGGCTACTGTTGCGGCTTTCGCTTGCTCTAGGGCAACCGCTTCACGCACGTCGTGGTCGTCGAAGGTCGTCACCATATATGGGTCGAAGCCCAGGACGTTGCCGTCGCGGATGCCGTCTGCGATGCTGTAACGGTGCAGACACTCGCCGAACACCATGGCGGTAGTGGAGCCCTTCTTCTGGTTCTCGTCGAGAATCGGCGTACCTGTGAAGCCGAAGAACAGCGCGTTGGGGAACGCGCGGCGTATGTCCTGGAGCATCTCGCCGAAGGTGGAGCGGTGACACTCGTCGATGACGAACACGATCCGCTTGGAGGCCAGACGGTTGAGTTCCGCCTGGGTGATTCTACCCTCGCCGGCCTTCACGTTGCTCATCTTCTGGATAGAGGTCACGATGAGGCGGTTCTTGGGGTCGTCGCTCGCGAGCTTCGACTTCAGCACCTGCGTGTTCTCGGTCCCCTGCACGTCATCGGCGTCGTCTGCGAACGCGCGGTACTCGGAGAGCGACTGCGTACCCAGCTCGATGCGGTCCATGAGAAAGATCACCTTGTCGGCGTCGTGCGAGTCGGCTATGAGCTGGGCAGATTTGAAGCTCGTCATGGTCTTGCCGGAGCCGGTGGTATGCCATATGTAACCGCCGGGGCGCCCCGGGGTGCTGCTCTTGGGTCTCTCGTCCCATTTGCACCTGCGCACCTTGTCGGATATAGCGGAGGCTGCGTAGTACTGGTAGCTGCGCATGACTTTCAGGCAGCCGTCCGAGCTGTCAGCCACGGTGTAGAAGCCAATGAGCTGGTGCGCCATTGGAATGGAAAGCAGCGTGGAGGTGAAGCGTTTCCATTCGTCGGTTCCGGGTTTATCGCCCGCGCAGACGGGCTCGTTGTTGAAGTCCTCCCAGTGGAAGAAGAAGTTCGGGTTGAACGCGCCCGTGCCAGGGTTGGCGAAATAGCGCGCCTCGTCGGGGGTCATCCCCACGAAGATCTGCGTCAGGCGGAAAAGCCCCGTGAACACGCCCTCGTGGGCATATTTCTCAATCTGACCAGTGGCCTGGCTGACGGGGATGCCGCTGCGCTTGAGCTCGATATGGATGACCGGCATGCCGTTGATGAGCAGGCACAGGTCTCCACGGCGGTCGTTCAGGATCTTGCTCTTCGCAGGATAGACCGGCTGCTGGGCTATCTGATAGCGACTCTGGCCGGCTGCGATCTCCTGACGATCATAGATCTTCAGGCTCACCTCCTTACCCAGGTGAAGCGCGTCGTCGGGGTTGTCGCGCGTGACGGCGACGGTCTTTCCGTTGATGAACCCGTTGAGTGCAAGTGGGGTCTTGAGCGTTTCGATTTGTTCGATGACCTGCGCCATCTCGCCCTGGGTGAGCGGGCAGCCGTTCAGGCGGTCTATGTCGGCGTTGTTCTGGAACAGAATCTTCGCCCAGTTGTCGATGAGGTCCTGCTCGGTGGGATAGCGAAGCACACCTCCCGCGTCGTCCCAGCCGTGCTGCTTCAGCACGGTTATGACCGCTTCCTCGAACGCCGCCTCTTTATCGAAAACCATAGCAAAACCTATCTGCACAATTGCAAAAAGCGCATTTAACTGTTCCAAACATTATAGGTCACGCGGCAATTTCCCCGGGATGGCTCAAGCCCATTACAGTCTGTAATAGGCCATCGATAAATTTCGATGGCGAGCATTCGGCGCATTGCCTACGATACG
>ERZ791737.1025-NODE-1025-length-16137-cov-15.715458_pt1 | contig 16137 bp, 18 predicted proteins | sample MGYA00510042_ERZ791737 | MGnify/ENA primary metagenome ERZ791737 (study PRJEB30046, sample SAMN00791965) | human gut metagenome | study: EMG produced TPA metagenomics assembly of the A metagenome-wide association study of gut microbiota in type 2... | reverse complement strand
TAATTAAAATATAACATAGATTAAAAAATATGTCAAGCGTTTATTTTAAAAAAATTGGTAAAATAGGCATAAACCAAGCAATTTATTTTTTTTCGTTATCGCCGTAAGGCGAGCGATAGCGTGGAAATCCGCTATTACAAAACTAAATTTTCAAATCAAATTTTATTAAGAATTTTACTTTTCTTTATATCCGAAATTCCCGAATTTGAAATATTATAAATCATTCTTTTTTTTATTTTATTTACGGCGTTTATATTGTCGTATTTATAAATTATATCCAAAAGTTCGTTTGTTATATCTATTATATATTCGTTTGATTTTTTTGAACATAAACTTGTATAAATCTTCAAAATATAATTTGAAAAATATTTTATCAATTTTGTATCGTTTATTAAACTTGCTTTTTTAAAATGCGAAGAATATATTTTTAAAGCTTCAATATTGTTGTCTTTAATATATTTGTCTAAAAATAATGAAAATCTTTTTATATAATCTATGCTTTTATTTTTTAATTCCGTGCAAATCTCTTCAATATTGATTATATGAACGGAATATTTTAAATTTAATTTTATATTTCCTTCTTTGTAATCGTTAAATATTAAATAATTTTTCTGACAGTTTACGGGATTATTTAATTTTAATCTCACACTTTCAATATATTTTATTTTTAAATGATTATTATTTTTTATTTTTGTTTTTCTTGTGTCGACTAAAAATAAATATTCTATGTTTTTAGTTTTATTTACTATCGAACGCTTTGCGCCTCTATATTTTGTATATTCTGAAGTTAATATTTTTAATTTTCCTTTTTTTTCAAGAACTGAAATTAAATCGTCAAATTCTATTATTCCATCTGTAGAATAACTCATAACTATATGTTTAGCGTTTATATTTTCAATTAAATTAACAAAAGAATTTTTTGCAGTTTTTTTATAACAATAATCGGATTTTGTTTTTATCCAATCTTTTCTTATTCCGCTTTTATTTGTTTTTTTTCCGTTTATATATATTTCTTTATTTATTTCGGGCTTATCCCATAATGCAATTGTGTTAAGCAAATGATAATTGCTTCCGTATTGATGTTGATTATAAGGCGGGTCCAAATAAACTAAATCAAAATTTTTATTTTTATTGTTCAATATAAATTTTTTCGCATCGAGCATAGTCGTATGTCCTCTTTTTCCGTAAAATAAAGGAAGCTCTTTTAAAGATATCGGCGTTAATATTCTGCCCAATGCGTCTTTATTTCTTCCGCCAAAACCCGAATGAAAAGCTTTGAATACTCCCGAAGTGTTAGTATGCGTTGCGGCTTCATAAATTAAAGAAGCTATTAAATAAAAATATTCTTTTTTGTTTATAGCTTTATTTTTAAAAAGCTCTTCAATATTATGTCTTATAATGTCAATTTTAGTAGCGTTGTATTGAGTGTAAAATAATCTTTCGTTTTTCAAGTCGGGATTATTATCGTTTTGAGGAGCATAATATTTTGAAATATATCTATCTTTATCTTTTATCTTGTTAATATTATTAAGCATTTCGATTGTATTTTGAAGTCCGCCCGTATGAGCGAACATATTTTTTGTATCTTTTATGTCGATATAAATATGAGCGTAATTTAAAATATAAGAATAATATTCCCAATCGTTTGAATAAACTTCCAAATTTAAAGTTTTTAATAATCTAGATATAATTCCGCTTCCTGCAAATAAATCTAAAGCGGTTTTTATATTGTTATCTTCTTTTAAAATATCCAAAAAAGAGTTTTCTATAAAAGGCAGTAATCTTCTTTTATTGCCAATATAGGCTATTATATTTTCTTTGAGATATTTATTTTTTATATTAATATTTTTAGTTATCATAATATAGTTATCGGAATTTAATTAACATAATTTAGTTAACATAATTATATTAACATAATATTTTATAAATATCAATTATATAATTCTTTTTTGATAATATGAATGACTTTTACTATTGATATTTTTTATTAATATGTTATAATTTTCTGAAAGTAATTGTCGAAAAAGGAGAGCATGAAAAATGAGCGGATGTAAATTCTACAATACAATACATTATTATAATTTTTGACGATTTTTTCATTGCAAAACTAAAGAATTATTTGAAATATTTAAATGCTTATCTTTGCGTAAACTATTATTAACTATTGAGGAGATAACTCTATGATATCTAAAAATAAAAATTTATTTCTAAAAATTTATATTCCGTTTGTAATTATTATTTCTGTTGCTTTAATAACTCTACAAATTTTAGGCTCTAAAAAGAGAGTTGGTTATTTAACCGATTTTAATTTGGAGATTATAGAACATTAGAATTAAATAATCTAAATGATATTAGAAAAGATTTTACCGTTGATGGAGAATTGGATGAAGAAAGTATAAAAAATTATTTACTTACAAATGAAAACATTATGAATTATGTCCATCATTTTAGAATTAGATATTATGACAAAGTTTTTAGAAATAACGATATTTACGGAGTTTATCCTGATTTAAGTAATTTGCCAGATTATATAAAAAATGTGGAAATGGATGGAGACGGAAGTCCTTACGGGAATTTTATATCTGACAAAAAAGAGATCGAAGATAAAATTGATAATATTAATTATACTTTAAGAATAAAACATAAAATTAAAATATTACTTTATTTTATATTGGTATTAATATTAATAATATATTTTTATAATGATATTCACAAATTTACTATAAATACAAATATATATATGAAATAAGATAACTTTTTTACTGAAAAAAGATTTATTATTTTAATTATAATTTCAAACTTAATATTATTTATCTTCCAATTTTGGCTTTGTTTTCCTGGTTATTATGATTATCCAGATAATCATGTTATATTATTAGAATCAATAAAAGGTTTATAAGTAATGCAAATCCTTTGATAATACCGCTTTTACTGAATACTCTTTATAAAATATTTGGCTATCATACTTTATATATATTTTTTATAAATTTATTTTTATGGTATGGCGGGCTTACATTAATAACAATATCGTTATATTTGAAATTCAAAAACAGAGTTTCAATATTGTTATTATTAATATCTTTTATTGGAAATATATTTTTTATGAATATAAATCATTTAAAAGATACTACTTCAAGTTTATTCGTATGGTTTGCCTATTCTATAATATTTTTTCAGTTATTGAACGGCAATAAAAATTTAATTTCTAAAATAATATTAAATATAATCTGTTTTTTATCATTAATATTAGGACTTTTATGGCGACATAATATGATAGCCACTATTTATCCTATCTTTATATTTTATTCTTTTATGATAATCAAAAAGATAAATATAAAAAATATTAAAATAAAAATATTATCGTTTGTTTTATCAATGGGAATATTTGCTGTGACATTAATTCTAATTTTAAAATTATTTCCATTAATTTTTATAGAAAAAACTCATAATAATGCAACAAATCATATATTTTATTTACAAATAGCAGGTATAGCCGTGTTTTCAGGGGATTATTCTATTATACCTAACGATATGTATAAAGATAATATTAATTTTGAAGAAGTCGTAAAATTATATCAAGAATCTCCTCGTATTGGGGATTATTATACTAAACTTTTTAAATATAAAGACAATTTAATTTCTATATGGATTAGCGCAATTATAAAACATCCTATTTCATATTTAAAACATATATTTAATTATTCAATAGATTTTTTAGCTATAAAATCTTATTCTTATCATTCTATATATAAATCTTGGATATTAAATTCTAATGTTGTTCAGGCAAAAAACAAGCCATTAGATTTTGAAAAAAATGAAAACTATTTTTGGTTAAATAGAGGTATAGAATTTAACAAATTAAAATTTTCAATTTACTCATTTATATATAATTCTTCTATTTGTTTTGAAATATATATTTATGCTTTTCTATCTTTAATTTTATTTGTATTTTCGATTGTGTTAAATATAAAATACAGATTAAAGATTGATTTACTTGTATTTTTATTTTCAACCGCTTCAAGTTCTATAGCGACTATATTAATTTTAATATTATTTACTCCCTTACCAGATTATAGATATATGTATCCAATAATTCCTATATCAATACTCTCATTAATATCATTTATAACATTTATCTATGATAGAGGCGGATTTAAAAAGTTTTTTAAAGAATTGCGAGGAGAGAAAAAATGAAGTTATCGGTAATTATTCCTTGCTACAATGAAGAGAAAACTATAGAAATTATAATTGACGCAGTTATCAATTCAAAATGTTCTATAGAAAAGGAAATTATAATAGTTGACGATTTTTCTAAAGACAATACGAGGGAAAAATTAAAAGAAATAGAATATAAAGTTTCTAAAATTTTATACCATGAAAAAAATATGGGAAAAGGCGCGGCTTTAAGAACGGGAATAAAAGCGGCTACGGGAGATTATGTCATTATACAAGACGCCGATTTGGAATACGACCCGAATGAATACGATAAATTATTAGAGCCTTTAATAAACGGCAAAGCGGATGTGGTTTTTGGAAGCAGATTTGCAGGAGGCGAATCTCATAGAGTTTTATATTTTTGGCATCAAATGGGAAATTCGTTTTTAACTTTATGCTCAAATATGCTTACTAATATAAATCTAACGGATATGGAAACATGTTATAAAATATTTAAAAGAGAGATTATACAGAGCATTGGAATAAAAGAAAATAGATTTGGTTTTGAGCCAGAAATTACGGCTAAAATATCAAAGATTAAAGATATAAGAATTTACGAAGTTGGAATATCTTATAACGGCAGAACATATAAAGAAGGCAAAAAGATAGGATGGAAAGACGGCTTCAGAGCTTTGTGGTGTATTTTAAAATATAATCTAATTAGAGACAGGACAGGACAGGACAGGACAGGACATCCTCTAACGAATATTATAATTGCTTTAAGATTAGCAATACCTTAACACAAAATAATTATACATTAAAACTAAAAAAATTACAACCTATGTTGCAATACAAATTGCAGCATAGGTTTTTTGTATTTTAAATCTAATAATTAGGATATTACAATGAACTATAATATTTCTGAAACAATAAAATCTAAAATTCCAAAATATCAAAGTTATATATTTTCTGAAAAGAAAAATAAATATGCTTTATTAATTCCAGTGATTAATGAAGGCGAAAGATTTGTATCTCAAATGAATAAAATGAAAGAAAACAATATTTTTAATATATGCGATGTTTTCATTTGTGATGGCGGGAGTAAAGATAATTCCTCAAATCCCGATTTCATTAAAAATTATGGTTGCGTTGGACTTTTAATTAATGTTAGCGATAAAAAAGGACAAGGAGTTCAACTTAAGCAAGGCTTTTATCAAACAATGGAAATGGGATACGAAGGAGCGATAATGGTTGACGGAAATGATAAGGATAATGTTCATGAAAGTTTGCCATTATTTTTGGAAAAGTTAGAAGCGGGCTTTGATGTTATTCAGGCTACAAGATTTACTTTAGGCGGAAAAGAAGCGAATACTCCTTTTTTAAGAAAGATAGGAATTAGATTAATTGCCTCTCCGTTAATTAGTTTTACTTCGGGTTTTCATTATGACGATGTTTACAATGGTTATAAAGGTTTTTCGAGGAAATATATTTTAGATTAAATTTGACAACATTTTGTAATTACAGAATATTTATTAAAAAACTTAATTAACTATATAATAGGAAATTTAAATATAATTCTATTAAACGAAAACGGCGCTGGAGAAAAATTTGGAACTGTAACGGTTACCGAAACGGCTGATGGAATATCCATCGAAGTAAAAGCCTCTGGACTAACACTGAAAGCTGAGCAAGTAGGTTTTCATTTACATGACAAAAATTCCGTAAGACCTACTAAAGACGCAAGCGGAGCAACGGTAGTCGGCGGAGGATTAGGAGAGGATATAGCGGATTTAGGCTCTTTAACCGTTAATGCGGACGGAAGCGTAAATCAAACCGTATCAAGCACAAATATTAAATATTCCGATTTAAAAGGAAAATCTTTAGTTATTTACGCTGACGCTACTGGAGGAAGCGGAACGAGTATATACGCCGCGGCTATATTCTAATCGATAACGGATAACTAAAAAGTCTATGCTTAAAATAGCATAGGCTTTTTTATTTTTACAAAATACAAAAATAATTTGTTAATAAAATAAATAAGGTTGCAAAATATTAATTATAATATATAATCTATACTACAAAAAATTAAAATAAATTACTTCAGAGGAGGAGTAAACTATGACAAAAATTTTAAAAGTCTTATTAATTTTAAGCTTTATAGCTTTAATAAGTTGCTCGCAAGAAAAAACAAATTCTACCACTAGCGATATTGTAGAATTGAACGAAAACGGCGCTGGAGAAAAATTCGGAACTATAACGGTTACGGAAACTGCGGATGGAATATCTATAGAAGTTAAAGCTTCTGGATTAAAATCGAAACCTGGACAAGTAGGTTTTCACTTGCATGAAAAAAATTCTCCCGAACCTACTACGGACGCTAACGGTAATTTAGTAGTAGGCGGAGGATTAGGCGGACATTGGGACCCAGATAACACTCAAAAACATGCAGGTCCAGATGGAGACGGACATAGAGGAGATTTAGACGCTTTAACTATTAATGACGATGGCAGTATAAATCAAGTCGTTATAAGCGCAAAGATAAAATACGGCGATGTAAAAGGAAGGTCTTTCGTTATTCATGCAAATCCTGATAATTATACGGATGAGCCTGCAAACGGAGGAAGCGGAGCGCGTTTATATACAGCTATATTCTAATTTGGTTAAAAACTCTATAATAATTAAGCCTCTATGCGTTAAAGTATAGAGGTTTTTTTATAAAATAAATTTGATTTTTAATTTTTATTATTGTATTATTAACATAATATATAAATCGAACTTCGGGAGAAACTTTATAAATGAAAAAAATTATTTTAATATCCGCTATTTTAATTATAATAGTTAATTCAAATCTTTTCGCTAAAAAAGGCTTTGGAGGGGACTTAACTGTGACGCTTGGAGCTGGAGTCGGATTCTTTCATGGAGATACGAATAAATATCCCGATGGCAGTTTTGAATTTGGAGTATATTTAAAACCAAATTATTATTTTGAATTTGCAGTTCTATCTTTAGGTTTATCTTTAGAAGTAGGCTATCAAAGAGATATTTTTGCCTACAAATACTATAAAAGCAAAGGCAATTATTCTTTCGATAGCATAGCTTTGGGATTTTTTCCTAAAATAGATGTTTTATTTTTATCAATAGGTTTTGGCGGAGGAATTAAATTCCCGCTTGGAGGAAATTATTCTTTTGTAGATACTTATGGCGGAAGAAGATTAGAGAAATACGATTATAAAGAAATGCAAGGACGATACGGAAAAAATTTATTTATTCCATATATAAAGGCTGCAGTTGATTTTATTTTATTGCCTAATATCGCGCTTGGAGTATATATTTCTTATGATATTCCGCTAATGAATTATAAAATAGTCGACACTTTATCGCAAACAAAAACTGCCAAATTTTCCGCTTTAGATATTGGCGGACAAATTACATTAAGATTTTAAGATTTTAATTTAATCTTCTAAAATTGGTTTTTGAATTATTTCAATAGTTTTATTTATTTTGTCGGTTTTTCCAAAGTAGGCTTTTACGAAAGGAATTGAAACAATTTTATTATTTTTATTATTTTCTGAAAGTAAAATATTAAATACATAATTTGAAGGCAAACTATAAATACTTAAAATCTCTCCGTAAATATTTTTATTTTCGTCTATTATTTTATAGCCTATTAATTCCGCTTCGTAAAAAGTGTCGTTATCAAGTTCGGGCAAATATTTAGAATCTATATAAATGTCGCATCCAATTAATTCTTTTGCCGAATCAATATTTTCGATATCTTTTAATTGAAAGACGAAAGATTTATTCTTTTTCTTTACTTTAAGAATTATATATTCTTTATCGTTTATTATAATGGGAATATTTTTACTTAAAATTGGGAGAGAGGCAAAATGACTTTTATCTTTAAAAGCCGTTTCAACCTCTCCGTTTATCCCATGTATTCCCGTGATTTTTGAATAAAAGATAATCAATTATCAATAATCTCAAGAATCATTCTTTTTCCACTCTTCATGGAAGTAGCGAAAAGAATCGTTCGTAATGCGCTCGCTATACGACCTCTTTTGCCGATGATTTTACCTATATCGCTTTGGTCTACTTTTAGTTCGAGAATAGTGCTTTTTTCTCCTTCAATAACTTTTACGCTCACTCCATCAGGATTATCAACTAATTTTTTAGCCAAATACTCTATAAGTTCTTTTTCTTCTGCCATATAGAAACTCCTTTTTTTATATTCAAGCCTCGCTTTTTTCCTCTACTTTAACGGGTTCAGAGGATTCCGCTTTAGCCTGTTTGCGATTTTTTCTTCTTTTTTCAGGATTTTTCAAAGGTCTTTTCCCTTTCCTTTCTATTATATCCTTTTTATCTCTTTCTACTATGCCTTCTTTAATAAGAATACTTTTTACCGCATAACTCGGTTGCGCTCCGTTAGAAAGCCACTTTTTTATCCCTTCTATATTTAATTTATATAGAACTTCTTTTGCCTTTGGATTGAACCAACCCAACTCTTCAATAAAGCGTCCGTCACGCGGAGAGCGAGAATCCGTAGCGACTATACGATAATGAGGTTCATGCTTGCGTCCCATACGCTTTAATCTTAATTTAACCACTTTTTTTCCTCCAATCAATTTTATTCTTTACTATTTAATATTTTATTTTATCACATTAATTTATTTAAATCATCTATCGACATTCCCATATTTTCCAATGATTTTGCCAATTTATCCATTTTCTTTGAACTTCCCATCATATTTTTCATCATAGAAAATTGTTTTATAAGTTGATTTACTTCAAATAAACTCTGTCCGCTTCCTTTAGCGATTCTCATTTTCCTCGAATTATTTAAAGGAAATAATGCCAATCTTTCTTTTTTAGTCATAGATTGAATAATAGCTTTATATTTACTAAATTTAGCTTCTTCTCTACTTATTAAATCGCTGTCAATATTTCCCATTCCTGGAATCATAGAACTCATTTTACTTATTCCTCCCATTTTAGCTGTAGCTTCAATTTGCTTCAAAAAATCGTTATAATCAAAATTATTTTCTATAACTTTTTTTAACATTTCTTCGGCTTCTTTTTCGCTTATCGCCGCTTTAGCTTTTTCGACAAGTTTTACAATATCGCCCATTCCAAGTATTTGTCCTGCTACTCTTTTAGCGTCAAATACATCTATATCTTCCAAATGTTCGCCCGTTCCTACAAATCTAACCGAAGAACCCGTTGCATATTTTAGAGAAAGCGCCGCTCCTCCTCTAACTCCCGAATCGAATTTTGTTAAAATAACTCCGTCTATTCCTATATTGCTTTGAAAACTTTTCGCCACATCGTAAACGCTCTGCCCCGCCGTAGAATCTACTACTAAAAGTTTTTCTGTAACATTTGTAGTATTTACGACTCTTCTTAATTCAAGCATCATCTCTTCGTCAATTTCAAGTCGTCCTGCGGTGTCGACTAAAATTAAATTATACTGTTCTTTTTTAGCGATTGCCAAAGCTTTTTTTAATATTTTATAAGGCTTTTTTTCTTTTGTATCTATATGGCAAGGAATATTAATCTCTTTAGCCAAAACGGAAAGTTGCTCCATTGCGGCAGGTCTGTGAACATCCAAACCTACTAATAAAACTCTTCTTTTTTCTTTATAATATTTTGCCAATTTTGCGGATGTTGTAGTTTTACCCGAACCTTGCAAACCGAAAAGTAAAGTTATTGTAGTTTTTTCGATAGGCTCTAATTTTAAACCGCTTTCTCCTTCGCCAATCATAGAGATTAAAGTATCGTTAACATCGGCTATAAATTGATTTGAAGGGTCGACTCCTTCCAATTTATTTTTTCCAAGCGCTCTACTTTTAGCTTCTTCCAAAAATTTATTTGCAGCTTCCAAAGAAACATCGGCAGATAATAAAGCTTCTTTTATCGTTAAAAGACTCTCTTCAATATCTTTATCCGATAAAACCTTTTTGCCGCGTATTTTAGAAAATGCGCCCGATATCGATTTAGTTAAATTTTCAAACACTTTAAAACTAACCTTAACGCTATTATTTTTATAGAATTATAAAATATTATGATAAAAAGTCAATAAAGGATCGTTATTATTTATATAAATTCTTTACTAATGACTATATAATTATTCTAAATGATAATATTTTTAAATTCTATGTTTATTCAAAAAATCTAATTTTTTTGATTATGTTAATCATTTTATAAATGTCTTTATTATTAAATAAAATAAATATTTAGTCTTGTTTAATAAAATATTTACATAAATATAACTTTTTGCTATAATTTGAAAATAGGCAATATTTATAATGAAAGCGGAAAAAATTTCGGCAATATTAAAATTTATCTCAATAGTATTCTTTGCGCTATTTATTTTATTAATGATATTTTCAATAGTTAGTTATACTAATAAGAAAATTTTTATAACTTTATTAACATTATTTTTACTTTTTATAATTCCGTTTTTTATTTTTTATAAATATAGCGTTAAAATTTATTCTAAAAATTCTTATAAAAAAATAAAAGAAAATAAAGAAAAATTAAATCATATATCTTTAAATTATTCTATATTAAAAGATTATCAAAAAGCGATTTTAGAATTAAAAGAAAAAAATACTTATATACTTGGCAGATTTGATGTAATTTATTCTTTAAATAAAAATTATAAAAAAGACATGAAAAGAGCGAGAAAAATTCAAGAGGCAATGATAAATAAAAAGATTTTAAAAAATAAATTTATCTCTTCGGCATGCTTTTACGAACCTTTTGAAATTATAGGCGGAGATTTTTTTGATTATGTTTATATTAATGAAAATAGAATTTTATTTATTATGTCGGATGTAAGCGGACATGGAGTTGAGGCTGCAATAGTCACTTCTATGCTTAAAACTACTTTCAGAAATTTATCTAATTCTTTTAATTCGGTTAGTTCTTTATTATTTAAAATTAATAATTATTTAGTCGACACTTTGCCAGCGGATTTTTATTTGACAATGATAATTGCCGATATAGATTTTGAGAGTAAAAAAATTAATTATTCAAACGCTTCTCATACTCCTTTACTTTTAATAAAAGATAAAGAGATTATAGAATATTCTAAAGGCGGAACTATAGTAGGACTTTTCAAAAATGCATTTTACGAAGAGGATATTATAGAATTAAATAACGGCGATATATTTTTATTTTTCACTGACGGAATAATAGAAGCTTCGCAATCAAAAAACAAATACGATATTTACGGAATTAATAAACTTAAAAAAATTATTTCGACAAATAAAAATCTCGATGCTGATGCTTTAATGACAATTATAAAAAACGATTTTTACGAATATCTTTCCTACAGAAGCCCAGACGATGATTGCTCTATGTTTTTATTTAAGGTTAAATGATAAGACGCCCTTTTTGAGAGCGCCTTAAACAGTTTAATTAAATGAAGGTTATAAAATATATTGTATAATTTTAATATACAAAATAGTTTGCAAATTTAATATTTTCTTTGTTATTGTTAGCTTATTCTAACATAATGTTTGATTTAAATCAATAGTTTATCGCAAATTTTTTTAAAATTTTTTTAGAAAAAAAGATTAAAAATTATTATAAAATGATGCCATATAATATGAAAATTTAATAAATTTTAATATTTTTTATGGATTTTTAAATAAAACACTTGACTTTTACAAAAAAATGTATTATAATTTAGATATTATGAGAAATAGAAATTACACTTGTAACAAGCCAAGCCAAGCCAAGCCAAGCCAAGCCAAGCCAAAGTTTTAAATTTTTTTCAAAATTATGTTTATTCATTAAAGTTAAATTATTATATAGATACGATTATAAACAAGTATCACTGTATGATACTAGTGGTATGTTATAATATAAATAAATTAAAAAATGCCATAGACAGGCGAAGGAGTAAAATATGTCTGAAAAATTTTATTGTAAATACTGCGGAAAGTCTTCTAGAGACATCCAAAATGTAACAGGAGGCTCATGCCCAAATAGTCCAAGCGGAGGACATGTAGCTTATGGTGGACGAGAACAAACAAGATATTATTGTATGTATTGTGGTAAATCTTCTAGAGACATTAGCAATGTAGCAGGCGGTTCATGTTCTAATAGCCCAACAGGTCATCATGTCCCATACGAAGGTGATGAAAAAGATAAATATAGCTGTATGTATTGCGGTAAGACTTCTAGGGATATTAGTAATGTAGCAGGTGGCTCTTGTTCAAGCAGTCCTACTAAACGGCATGTTCCAGCAGTATAGGTTTTGAGTTCGGAGTAGGTAGAAATTTTTATTTTTACCTACTCATATATTAAAAATGAAGTAAATTAGTTGATTAATAGTAGATTATGTTTTATAATATAATCTACTATTGAAAATAAAAAATTAAAAAACAAAAAAATTAAAAATGCTGAAGACAAGGCAAAGGAGAAAATAAATTATGAATGAAAAATTAGAAAAATTATTAGAACAATTTGATAAAAATGAAGAAAATCAAAAGTTATTAAATCTCTATGAAAGTAAAAATTATAGAGAAGTAATAGCTGAAATTAAAGAAACGAATGAAAAAGTTGGAGGTAAAGAATTAGTTTTGCATTTACCATGCATAACGGGTAATTATAAAGAAATGAATAAGAAGATTTTAATTATAGGACAAGAAGTAGACGGTTGGAGAAAAATTAAAGATAATCCTAAAGACGCTATGCTTGATACATTAGATATTAGTATAAAACCGCCAAAGCATAAGCCAAAACATCCACGCCCTTTTAATGCTTTTTCTCGTAAATTTTGTGAAACGGTAAATAAAGAATGCAAATCAAAATTTCCTATATCTTGGGCAAGCGCAAATATAAGAAAATTCTCATATAATAAGGTTAGTCCTAAAAGTAGAACTCCAAAAATTCCATTAAATGACGAAGTGCAAAATTTAATAGATACTAAATTTAATATATTGAAAGATGAAATAAAAATAATTAATCCAGATATAGTTTTATTTTTAACGGGACCTAATTATGACGATTATATAAAAGTTCAATTAAACGGAGTGAAGTTTCATAAATTGGAAAACTCGGATTACGAAAAAAGACAATTTGCCAGAGTAGAGCATGAAGTTTTACCTAAAAAATCATTTAGAATATATCACCCTAACGCTTTTAGACAGGGAAGCGTGATAAAAATGTTTGGTAGAGGACATTTATATAAAGAATTTCTAAAAAGATTAGTGGAGGAATGCAAAAAATAAAAGGCTATTGATAGACGGCGAAACTTTTGCAGAAATGCTTATTCGCTCGGGAATACATACGATAGATAAAAATTTATAAAATTTATAGAGTATAAAGAATAGTCTCAATTTTTATGGCTATTCTTTATATATGTTTAATAAGCTATATGGAATTAATAAATTATTATATGAAAATTATATTAAAAATAAGTATCACTATATGATACTAGTTATATGTTATAATATATATAAATAATTTAATTAAACAAAGTAGAAATAAAATGAAAAATAATTTAACAAATAAGGATATTAAAACTTTAAACAAATGGGCAAAAAAATATTATATTGAAGAATTAAAAATTAAAGATAAAGAAAAAATTTTTAATCTTGAAGAACTTTATATAAGAAACAATAACTTAACGGAATTACCAAAAGAGATAGGAAATTTGACTAATCTTAAAATTCTTGATATTGAATGTTATAATTTAAATGAATTGCCTAAAGAAATATTTAATTTAATTAACCTTGAAGAGCTTCATATAACTAGCCATAACTTAACAAAATTACCCAAAGAAATAGGAAATTTGACTAATCTTAAAAGCCTTGATATTGAATGCGTAAGTTTAAGAAAATTGCCAAAAGAGGTAGGAAATTTAATTAATCTTAAAGAACTTTCTATAAATAGAGATGATTTAACGGAATTACCCAAAGAAATAGGAAATTTAATTAATCTTAAAAAACTTTATATTGATTGCAAAAGTTTAAGAAAATTGCCAGAAGATATAAAAAATTTGATTAATCTTAAAAGGCTTAAAATAAGTTGTTATGATTTAGAATTAACAAGGAAAATAGGAAATATAATTAACCTTGAAACGCTTTATATTATAACAAATAATTTAGAAACTCTTCCAAGCGAAATTGGAAAACTAATTAACCTTGAAACGCTTTATATTTGGTCAGATGTAGATGGTTTAATAGAATTGCCCAAAGAGATAGGAAATCTAACTAATCTTAAAATGCTTGATATTAAATGCAATAATTTAAAGGAATTGCCTAAAGAAATATATAATCTGATTAATCTTAAAGCCCTTTATATTATGAGCGATAATTTAGAAAGTTTTCCAGATGGGATTGAAAGGTTAACTAATTTAGAAATACTTGCTATATTTGGTAAGCCTTGCAATTTAAAAATTTTACCAATAGAAGAAATAAAAAAATTAAATAACATTAAAGAGCTTGAAATACGATTAAAAGAATAATTTATAAAATAATAATAAATATTAAATCAATTTGAAAAGGAGAAATAAAATGGAAAATAAAATTATTATTACTAACGAAAACGAAAAAGACTATTGGATAGAGTATAAAAAAACTTTATCTCCGCAAATAAAAGAGGCTCTTGTCGTTAAATATAACAATTTAGTAGAATATGCCTCAAGTAGAATATATATCAAAAATAAGCATAGAAGAAATATAAAACTTAAAGATTTGATAAAATTCGGTTCTTTTGGACTTTTAAACGCTATAGACGAATACGAACCAGATATAGATATAAAGTTTAAAAATTACGCTCTTATAGGAATAATGGCTTATATATACGAGGAGATGTGGAAAATAAAAACTTCGCCTACGAAAGATATACAAAATTTAATAAATATAATACTTAACGAAAATAAAGAGGAGAGATAAAAATGCTTGGAGCTATAATTGGAGATATTGTCGGTTCTATATACGAATTCGATAATATTAAAACAAAAGATTTTAATCTATTTACAAACGAAATGTTTTTTACGGACGACACGGTTATGACTATTGCGATTGCAGAAGCTATTATTGAAGGAGGCAAACCTCGATATTTTGCAGAATATATGAAGTTGTATGGATATCTTTATTTGGATATAGGTTATGGAACTTCTTTTGCTAAATGGATTACTTCTAAAGAAAGCAAACCTTATAATAGTTGGGGAAACGGTTCTGCAATGAGAGTCTCGCCTTGCGGTTGGGTTTCAAAATTAAGCGAACCTTTTGAAGAAGGATTAAAATTAACGGAAGATTTGGCTAAAAAATCCGCCGAAGTTACGCATAATCATCCCGAAGGAATAAAAGGAGCGCAGGCTACGGCTGCGGCAATATTTTTTATGCGTCATGGAAAATCAAAAAACGCTATTGAAGAATATAAAAATAAACTTAAAGATTATATACAAAATAAATATAAATACGATTTAAATTTTACTCTAAATGAAATTCGTCCTTCTTACGCTTTTAATGAAAGTTGTCAAAAAACTGTTCCTCAAGCTATAGTTTCATTTTTGGAAAGCGAAAATTTTGAAGACGCAATAAGAAATGCAATTTCAATTGGAGGCGATAGCGATACTCTTGCTGCAATTACGGGAAGCATCGCAGAAGCCGCCTACGGAATTCCTGAAGATATAAAAAATAAGGCTATAAATTATTTAGATAATGAAATTAAAGAAGTATATAATAGTTGGATTAATTTTCTTGATTCAAAAAACTAATTTTTAAAAAAGGAGAAATAAAAAATGAAAAATAATTTAAACGATAAGGATATTGAAGTTTTAAACAAATGGGCGGAAGAATATGATATTGACGAATTAAAAATTAAAGATAAGGAAAAAATTTTTAATCTTGAAGAACTTTATATTGGCTGTGATAATTTAAAGCAATTACCCGAAGAAATACAGAATTTAATTAATCTTGAATATCTTTATATTCATTCTTCTAATTTACCTAAAAAGATTGTAGG
>ERZ791737.1010-NODE-1010-length-16307-cov-7.416318_pt1 | contig 16307 bp, 11 predicted proteins | sample MGYA00510042_ERZ791737 | MGnify/ENA primary metagenome ERZ791737 (study PRJEB30046, sample SAMN00791965) | human gut metagenome | study: EMG produced TPA metagenomics assembly of the A metagenome-wide association study of gut microbiota in type 2... | reverse complement strand
AGCGTTTATGATACACTGATACTGCCGCCGCGAGGCGGTAAGGCACTGTACATACGGCAGGCGGTTTGGTCTCTCACTTCCGAAAGGAGGTGAGAAGATGCCGATTACTTTGACGTTTCACTTGTTTGGACTCACGTTCACACTGCGAATCAAAAAGTAAAACCGCCACCTCTGCCAAGGTGACGGTTTTCAAAAAGCCAAATCCTTAGAAAGAGGCCAAACCGCTTGTCACAGTGCCTTTTCTATCGCTATTATAGCGCATTGCCGGGCCGCTGTCAAGGAACCCGGCAGTGCGTTTTTTGCTCAGGAGGCGCGCGTCTTTCGGCCAAGTGCCGCCGCGCCGGTCAGCGCTACGAGGACGCCCAGCACGGCAAGGCCCGCACCGGCCAGCAGCGCCACCCACACGGCGTCGGTGATGCGCAGGCCGGAGAAAAAGTTGTTGGTATAGATGCAGGCAAGCTGCTTTTTCAAGTTTATGGGGAACACCCTTTCTATTATTATGGATAGAAATGTGTACCCTTTGTAGGCTGTTTGCTGCCTTCCCTCGGCCAAAAGGCTCTCCCTTTGGGAGAGCTGGCGCGTGAGCGCCTGAGAGGGCAAGCCCGATCGAGAAGAGCCTCTGCGCAGCGATAAGTTGTCTCTTTGTCAGAGTAAGAGTATCGCTGTATAGGAGCTTCTCCGTCAGCGGCCTTGCCCTCTCCGTCACCTTCGGTGACACCTCTCCCAAGGGGAGAGGCTTTGACAAAGGGAAAGCGCCTATGCAAAACAAAAGCGCCCCATAGCAAAGCTGCGGGGCGCATAGAACATACTCCACGCTCTGCTGAAAGGTATAAAAGGGTACACTTCGAGCCGGAAAAGCTTAGGAGTTCCCTTTTTTGAAGAAAACGCAGCCGTTCCAACCCATCGCAGGTGTACCCTCCTTTCCGTAAAGCGTTGAGCTCAGTATAATATCGGAGCAGGGAAAAGGCAAGGGTCATTTCTTGTTGTAGAATCCCTGTTCACTGTAAGCAGACCATTTCAGGTACATCTCCTGATAGTTCTGCTTGATGAATTTTTGAATCTTGCTGATTTCGCGGTCGGTGAGGATGCCGCGCTCCTGCAAGACAGTATCGCCATTGTCCCGGACAAAAAACTTTGCGGAACCGGCCTCGGTAAGTCTGCGGTCGCTGGCGTGGACATGCATGCACTCGATGACGCAGTATGACGTAAAGTACAGGTAATATCCCGCGATCTTGAACTCGTAATATTTCGGCATCTCAGTCCTCCAGCAAAGCACGGTTTTTCTCGAGATAGCCCCGGACGATTTGGATCTCAATGTCGTCCATGCTGGTTTCGAGGACTTCGGCGGCAGGAGAAAAGACAACAGCCCGGTCAGGGCGGTTCAGATTCAGCACCCGGAAGCCCTCCGGGCAGCGGCTGAATGCATAGCCGTTCACGATCATATCGGCGGCGTCTGCCACTTGTTGAACATTAACCATTTGCAAGCTTCACTCCTTTGATGGGGGCAAGAAATTCATCCGGGTCAAAATACAGATTTTTCAGGATAGGGACAAGGTCGATATATTCTTCCTCGGGGTTCGGGTCATGGCGATATTTTGCAAGGACGACCAGATAGCCGTGGTCCCACTCCTGAATACCGGTGTAGCGTTCCAGAGAATAAGGGGCGCGGAAGCGGATGGTCTTGTCACCAAACCGGAACACAGTATAATTGGCTTCGTTGCTGAGAAGTGCCTGCTGGGTATTCATGAAATCGCCCCCTTTCTGTCTTTATTATAATCGCAGGAAGAGGCGGCGTCAACAGATGCCGTAAGCAGAAAAATGGCGGATGCCCTTGCAAACCGCCCCAAAATGTGATAAGATGATTCTCGGTTATCAAAATGACCACGACCTGAATACTCCAAACGCAGCGACGGAGAGAGTAGGCAGGCACCTGCAGCAAAGAGAGAAGCTTCACCGGCTGAGAGGGCTTCCGCGCGGGCGCAGGCTGAAGTTCGCTCCCGAGCGGCCGGCCTGAACGACAGTAGGGCCGGACGGTGCGCCCCGTTACGGCGTTTTGAGCGCCGCGCGGCTTGCGAAAGAGCCGGGCGGAAACCGGGTGGTACCGCGGAGCTGTGAATTTTATGAGCTTCGTCCCTTTTGCCGGGCCTTTCAGGAGGCCGGGGCAGGGGACGGGGCTTTTTTGCTGTCCGCTGAACAACACGAATGAGAAGGAGAGAACATCCATGCAAGCAATGATCGACGAGCTGGCAAAGCAGGCCGAAGAGAGCCTGGGCCAGGTCTCTTCCAAAGAAACGCTGGCAACTTTCTGGCAGGAATATCTGAGCAAGAACGGCAAGATCCCCGCCCTGATGAAGAATCTGCGCTCTGTCGCCCCCGAGGAGCGGCCGGCCATGGGCAAGATCATCAACGAACTGAAGGCCAGGGTGCAGGCCGAGTATGACGCCGCTGCCGACAAGGTGAAGCAGGCTGAGCTTGCTGCCCGCAACGCCGCCGAGACGGTGGACATCACCCTGCCCGCCAAGACCCGCGCCGTGGGCGGTCTGCACCCCCTGACCCTCGTCACCAACCAGATCATCGACGTCTTCTCGGGCATGGGCTTTGCTGTGGCAGACGCCCCCGAGATCGAGGACGACGACCACAACTTCACCCGCCTGAACGTCCCGAAGGACCATCCCGCCCGCGATATGCAGGACACCTTCTACCTGTCCGATGAGTTCCTGCTCCGCACCCAGACTTCCGGCGGCCAGATCCGCACCATGGACAGCCAGAAGCCTCCCATCAAGGTGCTCATCCCGGGCCGCGTCTTCCGCTCTGACTCCGACGCTACCCACAGCCCCATGTTCCACCAGATGGAAGGTCTGGTGGTGGATAAGGGCATCACGCTGGGCGATTTGCAGGGCGCTCTGAACACCTTCGTGCAGAAGATGTTCGGTGCCGACACCCGCACCCGCCTGCGTCCCTCCTACTTCCCCTTCACGGAGCCCAGTGTCGAGGTGGACGTGAGCTGCTTCGAGTGCCACGGCAAGGGCTGCCCCCTGTGCAAGCACACCGGCTGGATCGAGGTGCTGGGCGGCGGCGTCGTCAACCGCAAAGTCCTCGAGAACTGCAACATCGACCCGGATGAGTACTCCGGCTTTGCCTTCGGCATCGGCATCGAGCGCATCGCCATGCTGAAGTACGGCATCAACAACATCGGCCTGATGTTCGAGAACAACCTGCAGTTCCTCAAGCAGTTCCACGAATAAGAGGGGAGAGAGCAAACAATGAAAGTACCTTTCAGTTGGTTAAAAGAACTCGTCGATATTGACGTTACCGCACAGGAGCTTGAAGAAAAGCTTTTCTCCTGCGGCTTTGAAGTCGAGGAACTCATCCCGCTGGACGCCGGCATCAGCAAGGTGGTCGTGGGCAGGATCGTGGAGATGGAGCCTCAGGAAGGCACCCATCTGACCAAGTGCGTCGTGGACTGCGGCGAGTATGGCCACGACATCCGCATCAGCACCGGTGCGGCGAACATGAAGCTGGGCGACTGCGTGCCTGCCGCTCTGGACGGCTCCACCCTGCCCGGCGGCATCAAGATCAAGGCCCGCAAGATGCAGGGCGTCGAGTCCAACGGCATGCTCTGCTCCGGCGAGGAGCTGGGCCTGAACGATGACCTGTTCCCGGGCTCTGAGGTCTACGGCCTGCTCATCCTGCCCGAGGACTCCGTCCCCGGCACCGACATCGCCCCTGTGGTGGGTCTGGATGACTACATCTTCGACATCTCCATCACCGCAAACCGTCCCGACTGCCAGTCCGTGCTGGGCATCGCCCGCGAGGTGGCCGCCATCCTCGGCAAGCCCCTGCACATGCCCGCCATGGACTACAGCACCGTCTGCGACGCCGACGAGCCGATCAGCGTGAAGGTGGAGGCTCCGGACCTCTGCCCCCGCTACATGGCACACTACGTCCGCAACATCCGGATGAGCGAGTCTCCCCGCTGGATGAAGCGCCATCTGGCCCTGTGCGGCCTGCGCTCCATCAGCAATGTGGTCGATATTACCAACCACACTCTGCTGGAGATGGGCCAGCCCATGCACGCCTTCGACTTGAACAAGGTCGCCGGCCGCAGCATCACCGTCCGCCGCGCCGTGGAAGGCGAGAAGATCACCACCCTCGATGAGAAGGAGTTCACCCTGAACCCCAACAATCTGGTCATCTGCGACGCAGAGAAGCCGGTGGCTCTGGCCGGCATCATGGGCGGTGCAAACTCCGGCATGGACGACAACACCACCAGCCTGCTCTTCGAGTGCGCTACCTTCGCCCGCGACTCCGTCCGTAAGACCAGCCGCGCTCTGGGCCAGAACAGCGACTCTTCCGCCCGCTACGAGAAGGGTGTTGACCGCCACTCTCCCGAGCTGGGCCTTGCCCGCGCCCTGCACCTCATCCAGGAGCTGGACTGCGGCGATATCACCACGCTGGAATACGATCTGACCGATGGCCGTCCTCTCGAGCGCAAGCACATCGTCACCACCCCGGCCAGGATCTGCGGTGTGCTGGGCATCACCGTGCCGGACCAGACCATGATCGACATCCTCAAGCGCCTTGAGTTCACCGTGGACGTGCAGGCCGACGGCAGCTGGGATGTCTCCGCACCTCTGTACCGTGAGGATGTGGAGAGCTTCCCCGATCTGGCCGAGGAAGTCATCCGTGAGTACGGCTATGACCACATCGTACCCACCTTCCTGAACACTGCCGCTGTCACCAACGGCGGTCTGAACTACGAGCAGAAGCAGCAGCTCAAGACCAAGCGTCTGCTGGCCGCACAGGGCTTCTATGAGGCTTCCACGCTGGCGTTCTATTCCAATGCCGAGTTCGATATGCTCCACATCCCGGCAGAGGATGAGGCCCGCAAGGCCATCCGCATCCTGAACCCCATCAGCGAGAACCTGTCCGTCATGCGCACCCTGCTGGCTCCGTCCATGCTGAACGTCATCGTGGACAACCTCAAGAAGGGCAACGCTGAGGGCCGCCTGTTCGAGATGGCGCCCGTCTACCTCGCCAAGGAGCTGCCCATCAACGAGCATCCCCACGAGCGCCAGACCCTCTGCATCGGTGCCTTCGGCCCCGAAGAGGACTTCTTCACCGTCAAGGGCGCTCTGGAAGCGCTGGCCGCAGGCTTTGACCTGACCTTCACCTACCAGCGCGAGACCACCAGCTGGCTCCACCCCGGCATCAGCGCCGCCGTCTACTGCAACGGCAAGCGTCTGGGCGTCTTCGGCAAGCTGGCCAACGAGATCAACGCGGAGCTGGAGATCGCCAAGGAGCAGAAGGACAGCCAGAACATCTATCTGGGCGAGCTGGACTATGAGGCTCTGATGTCCTGCGTCGAGGGTGAGCTGCGCTATAAGCCGCTGAGCCCCTACGCTGCGGTCAAGCGTGACCTGGCTCTGGTCTGCGACGAGGCTGTGGCCTGCGGCGACATCGAAGAGACCATCAGGAAGGCAAGCCCCCTCATCACGGAGGTCAAGCTGTTCGATATTTATCGCGGCGCAAACCTCGGCGAGGGCAAGAAGAGCATGGCCTTCTCCCTGACCCTCTCTGACCCCGCTGCCGAAGTCTCCAACGAGCAGGTGGAGCGCACCGTCAAGAAGGTGCTGGGCAACCTGAAGTTCAAGCTGGGCATCGAGATCCGCTAAACGGAAAGAATAAGAAATGAGTCCGTCTGTGCTGCTGGCACGGGCGGGCTTTTTCTTTGCGCCGATTTATGCTATACTTATCTTATATAGAAACACAGCAGGAGGATTCAGCGTGGAGGATTACCGCACCATCCGGGGAACAGCCATCGGAGAATACGAAGAGAAGAAGAGCCGCTTCATTGCGCAGCTCTCCTTTGCAGACAGCGAGGAGAAGGCCGTGGCTTTCCTCGAGCAGGTGCGCGCGGCCAACCGCACCGCCCGCCACAATGTCTATGCCTACCGTCTGCGGGAGGGGAGCCGGGAGCGCTATTCCGACGACGGCGAACCGGCCAAAACAGCGGGTACGCCTGCCCTGGAGGTCTTGCAGCACAGCGGACTGACCGACCTCATCGTGGTCATCACACGATACTTCGGCGGCGTGCTGCTGGGGACCGGCGGCCTCGTCCGGGCCTATACGACAGCCACGTCCCGCGCACTGGAAGCCGCCGAGGTGGTGACGGTGCGCAGCGTGGTGGCGCTGGATGTGACGGTGGACTACGGCCTCTATGAGCGGGCAGACCTGCTCATCAAGGCGGCGGGCGGCAAGCTGGCTGAACCGGAGTTCACCGATAAAGTCACCCTCCGCTGGCAGATGCCGGAGCATACCGAAGGGCCGCTGCTGACGCAGCTGCAGGAGCTGACAAGAGGCACGGCCAATGTCACCGTGAGCGAGCCGTTCTATGCGGCGTTCTGAAAGGCTCCCCCTCTGGGGGAGCTGGCGCGAAGCGCCTGAGAGGGCAAGGACGCTCACGGAGAAGCGAAAGCACAGCGATAGTATCGTTCTGACAAAAGAGTCTGCTCATCGCTGTGTGGCGGCCCTAACGTGCCGGGCTTGCCCTCTCCGTCATTGCTTTGCAATGCCACCTCTCCCAAAGGGAGAGGCCTTGGCAGGCCGGGCAGCTCTGCGCTGGACGCCTGAGGCGCAATATGGCGCAAAAGGGCGGGCCTTGCTGCAGAGGGCAGCAGCTTCTGGACAACGCACCTTGTCAAGCTGCCGCTGCCCTGGACAGCGGAGCACTCCTGTTCCCGAGACATCGTGCTTTGCTCGTCCAGCATGAACCTGACCGACATGCCAAAGGCTCTCCCTTTGGGAGAGCTGGCGCGAAGCGCCTGAGAGGGCAAGGACGCTCACGGAGAGGTCCAGCCCACGGCAGCGTCGAAACCAGACAGAAAAACGATAAATACCCAAAATTACCAAACGACAAGTCGAAACATTTTCTGACGAAGAGACACGGATTTTCCCCCTTCGACAGGGCGAATCGGTTACAATAGCCGCAGACGCGGCATTGGGATCGGCCGCGCGCGGAGAGGAGGGAAAACGAGAGAAAAAGGAGGGACACAGGATGGATGTGCGCACACGCACCGAAGAGATCGAGCGGCTGACGCTGGCCCCGTGGGCGACGTTCAGCGATGCAAGCCGGGGCAGGCAGAGACCGGAGGAACAGGACCCCATCCGCCCTGTGTTCCAGAGGGACCGCGACCGGGTGCTCCACTGCAAGGCGTTCCGGCGGCTCAAGCAGAAAACGCAGGTCTTCCTCTCGCCGGAGGGCGACCTCTACCGCACCCGCCTGACCCACACGCTGGAAGTCTCCCAGATCGCCCGCACCATCGCCCGGGCGCTGCGGCTCAACGAGGACCTGACCGAGGCCATCAGCCTCGCCCACGACCTTGGCCACACCCCCTTCGGCCACGCCGGAGAGCGGGCGCTGGATCAGCTCACGCCCGGCGGCTTCAAGCACTATATGCAGAGTCTGCGGGTGGTGGACAAGCTCGAGAAGGACGGGCAGGGCCTCAACCTGACCTGGGAGGTGCGCAACGGCATCGTCACCCACACAAAAGGCGTTTGGGCCGCGACGCCTGAGGGCCGCATCGTGCGGATGGCCGACCAGATCGCCTACGTCAACCACGACATCGAGGACGCCGTCCGGGCCGGTGTGCTGGACCCGGCCACCCTGCCGAAGGACTGCACCGCCGTGCTGGGCCAAACGAAGTCCGCCCGCATCACCACCATGATAAACAGCATCCTCGCCCACAGCGACGGGGATGTGGCAGTCGGCGCGGAGGAGAATGAAGCCTTCCTCGCCCTGCGGGACTTCATGTATGCCACCGTGTATGTGGACAAGACCGCCAAGGCCGAGGAGCAGAAGGTGGACAAGGTCATCGGGGAGCTGTACGAGTATTATCTGGCCCATGTGGACCAGATGTCCAACTTCTACGTCCAGCTGGCCTATCAGGACGACCCCGAGCGGGCCGTCACCGACTATATCAGCGGCATGAGTGACGAATTTGCCATCCGGACCTTTGAGGACGTCTTTGTGCCTCGCAAGTGGCACGTTTTGTAAAAAGGAGCGCCGAACATCTTTATGATCCCACACGAATATATTGAAGAGCTGACCCGCCGCACCGACATCGTGGAGCTGGTGGGCGGCTATGTCCAGCTCAAGCGGAAGGGCCGGCTCTACGGCGGTCTGTGTCCCTTCCACAGCGAGAAGACCCCCTCGTTCTACGTCTATCCGGATACCCAGAGCTTCTATTGCTTTGGCTGCGGTGCAGGCGGCGATGCAGTGACCTTTACCAAAAAGATCAACAGCATCGACTACGTGGAGGCCGTCAAGCTGCTGGCCCAGCGGGCCGGTATGCCCGAGCCCACCGAGGACGACAAGACGGGCCGTCTACGCAGCCGCATCCTCACCATGAACAAGGACGCGGCCCGCTTCTTCCACGCCTGCCTCAATTCCACCGTGGAGGAGGCCCGGCAGGCCCGTGCCTACTGGCGTCGGCGCGGCCTCGACGACAAGACCATCAACCGCTTCGGGCTGGGCTATGCCCCCGACGACGGGCAGGCGCTTTACCAGTACCTGCGCGACAAGGGCTACAACCAGCAGGAGCTGGACGCCAGCGGCCTGTTCAAGCGGAGCCAGTCGGGCCGTATCTACTGCCTGTTCTGGCGGCGGGTCATGACCCCCATCTTTGACCTGCGGGGCAACATCATCGCCTTCGGCGGCCGTGTGCTGGACGACTCCAAGCCCAAGTACGTCAACAGCCCCGAAACGCTGGTCTACCACAAGTCGGACACGGTGTTCGCGCTCCAGATCGCAAAGCGGAGCGCTTCCCATCGGTACATCCTCTGCGAGGGCTACATGGATGTCATCTCCATGCATCAGGCGGGCATCGACACCGCTGTCTGCGCCTGCGGCACGGCCCTGACGCCCGACCAGATCAAGCTCATCAGCCAGTATGCCGATGAGGTCATCCTCAGCTACGACTCCGACGAGGCGGGCCAGAAGGCCACCCTCCGCTCGCTGGAGCTGTTCCGCAACAGTCCGGTGCGGGTGGGCGTGCTGCAGATCCCGGGCGCGAAAGACCCGGACGAGTACATCAAGAAATACGGTGCCGACCGCTTCAAAGCCCTGCTGGACGGCGTGGGGAATGCGCTGGACTTCCGGCTGGGCCGTCTGCGCAGTCAGTACGACCTCAAACAGGACGCTCAGCGCCTCGAGTACGTCAAGGAAGCGGTGGAGATGCTGGCCGAGCGCTCCAACCCCACCGAGCAGGAGGTCTACGCCGGGCGTCTGGCCGAGGAGACGAACATCTCCAAGACTGCCATCATGGCCCAGCTGGCCGACGCCGTGAAGAAAGCGGGCAGCAAGCGCCGCCGGGAGCAGGACCGCGCCCGCCTGCAGGAGGGTGAGATGAACCAGATCAAAGTCCCCTACAGCGCAGGCCGGGGCGCACTGGGCATGGCCAGCGCAGAGCAGCGGCTTCTTGCCGCCATGCTGCGGGAGCCGGGCTATATCGATAAGGTGAGCGCCCAGCTCAGGCCGGAACAGTTCTTGCAGCCCCAGCAGAAGGAGCTGTACGAAGCCATGCTCCGCTGCAGGGAGCAGGGGGTGGAGGTGAGCCTCGCCACCCTGCGGGCCTTTGTCAGCGAGGAAGCTCTGAATGAATTGAGCCGTCTTGCGGCACAATACAGCGATGTGAACTGTACGCCGGAGGACATCAAGCTCTATCTGGAACGCATCGCCCGGGGGACTCCCGTGGCCAGCCGCGCCGCCAGTATGTCAACCAACGATATTGAACAGTATCTCCAGTCGATGCGGGAACAAAAGCAGGGAACTGCTGACGCAGAAGATTCGGTCTGATCTCTCCACCGGCTGGGGCCGGAAGGAGAAGCACAGATGCAGAAAATGTCACAGACGGAAGAAATGGCGAAGATGCTGGCGGGACGCGCCCGCCGCCATGTCCTGACACCCGAGCAGGTGAGCCGTGCCATGGAAGAGCAGGACTTCGACCCGGCGGGTCTGGACGAACTGTATGCCGCACTGGAGACGCGGGGCGTGCAGGTGGCCGAGGAAGAGACAGAGCTGCCGCTTCTGGACGAAGAGCAGATCGGAAAGCTCGAGCATGAGCTGTCTGCCGAAGGCGTGGCGCTGGACGACCCGGTAAAGACCTATCTGAAAGAGATCGGCCGGGTGCCGCTGCTCTCGGCGGAAGAGGAAGCCGCCCTTGCCCGTGCTGCGCAGGCAGGGGACGAGGACGCCCGCCGCCGTCTCAGCGAAGCGAACCTCCGCCTCGTCGTCTCGGTGGCAAAGCGGTATGCCGGGCGGGGCCTGCCCTTCCTCGATCTGATCCAGGAGGGCAACCTCGGCCTGATGAAGGCGGCGGAGAAGTTCGAGCCGGACCGGGGCTTCAAGTTCTCGACCTACGCCACCTGGTGGATCCGCCAGTCCATCACCCGGGCCATCGCCGACCAGGGCCGCACCATCCGCATCCCGGTGCATCTGGTGGAGAGCATCAACCGGGTGAAGAAGACGGCAGGAGAGCTGCTGCGCCGCACAGGTCGGGAGCCCACCGCCGAGGAGATCGCCGCCCAGCTGGACATGGAGCCCGCCCGGGTGCGGGAGCTGATCCAGCTGGCTCAGGACCCCATCAGCCTCGAGACGCCGGTGGGGGAGGAAGAGGACGCCCACCTCGAGGACTTCATCCAGGACGATGAGGCAGGCGTCCCCGCCGACGAGGCCGGGCGGCAGCTGCTCCGCCGGGAGCTGATGAATGTGCTCAAGAGCCTGACGCCCCGGGAAGAGCGGGTCATCGCCCTCCGCTTCGGTCTGGAGGATGGCCGCGCCCGGACGCTGGAAGAGCTGGGCCGGGAGTTCAACGTCACCCGGGAGCGGGTGCGCCAGATCGAGGCCAAAGCCCTGCGCAAGCTCCGCCACCCCAGCCGTGCAAAGCGTCTGCGGGATTATCTGGATGAATAAACTGCATTGCAAGAGTAAATGGTGACAAAATGCACAAGGGTGTTTTTGTCTGGAACGTAAAAAACAAAAAAATCAACCCCAAAATCAAGCAAAGCATACACGTTCCCGGGTGTCCGATAAAAGAGGGCATCCGGGAATTTTTTTGCCTCAAAACGGAAAAATGGCTTGACAACAGGGGTTTCAGGGTGTATACTGCATTAGTATCACATAATGGCCTAGTGCGCCAAAAAGGGAGTTTGCGCAGCATGAGCGGAACGGGTCCTACCGAAAAGTTTGTGCAAAACGCCGGACTTCTGCGCGCGGTGCAGGCCGAATTATGTGTGTCTGCTCAAATTCGACCTGCATTTTGCAACATCCGTAGAGTATAAAAGTAAGGAGTGGTTGATTTTATGATGAAAGTCAAGCCCGTCAAGCTCGGCAAGACCGAGCGCATGAGCTTCTCCCACATCGACGAAGTCATCAGTATGCCGAACCTCATCGAGGTCCAGAAGAACTCTTATCAGTGGTTCCTGGACGAGGGCCTGAAAGAGGTCTTCCACGATATCGGCACCATTGAGGACTACACCGGCAATCTGGCACTGAGCTTTGTGGACTTCCGCCTGGATAAGGAGCCGAAGTACAGCATCAAGGAGTGCAAGGAGCGCGACGTGACCTATGCAGCACCCCTGCGCGTCACCGCCCGTCTGCTGAACAAGGAGACCGGCGAAGTGAAGGATCAGGAGATCTTCATGGGCGATTTCCCGCTGATGACCGATGCCGGCACCTTTGTGATCAACGGTGCAGAGCGTGCTATCGTCAGCCAGCTGGTGCGTTCTCCCGGCGTGTTCTACGGCGATGCCAAGGATAAGGTGGGCAACGACCTGTACAGCGCCACCATGAACCCCAACCGCGGCGCATGGCTGGAGTACGAGACCGATGCTTCCGATGTGTTCTATGTCCGTATCGATAAGAACCGCAAGCTGCCTGTCACCGTGCTGTGCCGTGCACTGGGCCTGTCCACCAACGAGGACATCCTGAACTTCTTTGGCGACGATGAGCGCATCCTCGCTACTCTGGAAAAGGATACCACCAAGAATCAGGAAGAGGGCCTGCTGGAGGTCTACCGCAAGCTGCGCCCCGGCGAGCCTCCCACGGTGGAGTCTGCTACCAGCCAGATCAACATGCTGTTCTTCGACCCGCGCCGTTATGACCTGTCTCGTTTCGGCCGTTATAAGATGAACAAGAAGCTGTCTCTGGCCCGCCGCATCACCGGTCAGGTGGCTGCTGAGAATGTGGTCGCTCCGCTGACCGGCGAGATCCTGATCGAGGCTGGTGCCAAGATCACCCGCGAGCTGGCTGAGAAGGCTGACAATGCCGGTGTGAATCTGGTCGTGCTGAAGCTCGACGATCCCATGAAGGAAGAGAGCCGGAAGGTCAAGGTCATCACCAACGGCTGTGTGGATGCACAGGGCTTCTTCTCCTTCGACGTGAAGGAGTGCGGCATCAACGAGCGCTGCTCCTTCGATGAGATCAAGAAGATCCTCGACACCACCTCTGATGTGGAAGAGCAGAAGGAGATGCTGCGCCGCAACCACGACCAGCTGATCGGCCGCACCGTTACGGTCGCCGATATTCTGGCTTCCATCAACTACCTGAACGGTCTGGGCCACAATATTGGCACCACCGATGATATCGACCATCTGGGCAACCGCCGCATCCGCAGCGTGGGCGAACTGCTGCAGAACCAGTTCCGCATCGGCTTCTCCCGCATGGAGCGCGTCATCCGTGAGCGCATGACCCTGCAGAGCCAGGATCAGAGCGTCATCACTCCGCAGGCCCTCATCAACATCCGTCCGGTGGTGGCAGCCATCAAGGAGTTCTTCGGTTCGTCTCCGCTGTCCCAGTTCATGGATCAGAACAACCCGCTGGCTGAGCTGACCCACAAGCGCCGCCTGTCTGCTCTGGGCCCCGGCGGTCTGAGCCGTGACCGCGCAGGTTTCGAGGTCCGCGACGTTCACTACAGCCACTACGGCCGTATGTGCCCCATCGAGACTCCTGAAGGTCCCAACATCGGTCTGATCTCCTATCTGGCATCTTACGCCAAGATCAACGAGTACGGCTTCGTGGAAGCTCCGTACCGCAAGGTCAAGAAGACCTACGACGAGAACGGCCGCCTGCTCGAGCAGGTCGTTACCGACGAAGTGGAGTATATGACCGCTGATGTCGAGGACGAGTACGTTGTGGCACAGGCCAACGAGCCGCTGGATGAGGGCAAGCACTTCATCCGTCCCCGTGTGTCTGCCCGCCGCCGCGACGAGATCCTTGAAATTGATGCAGAGAAAGTCGATTACATGGACGTTTCTCCGCGAATGATGGTCTCTGTTGCTACTGCCTGCATCCCCTTCCTGGAGAACGATGACTGTAACCGTGCTCTGATGGGTTCCAATATGCAGCGTCAGGCAGTGCCTCTGATGGTCACCCAGCAGCCCATCGTTGCTACCGGTATGGAGTACAAGGCTGCTACCGACTCCGGCACCGCTGTTCTGGCAAAGAATGACGGTATCGTTGAGAAGATGGATGCCGACCATGTTGTTGTGCGCAACAACAAGGGCGAGCTGGAGGATTATCCTCTGGTCAAGTTCGCACGCTCCAACGCAGGCACCTGCATCAACCAGCGTCCCATCGTGGAGGTCGGCGAGAGCGTCAAGGCCGGTCAGGTGCTGGCCGACGGCCCTGCAATGCGCAACGGCGAAATTTCTCTGGGTAAGAACGCTCTGATCGGCTTCATGACCTGGGAAGGCTACAACTACGAGGATGCCGTTCTGCTGAACGAGAAGATCGTGCGCGAGGACGTGTACACCTCCATTCATATTGAAGAGTACGAGACCGAGAGCCGCGACACCAAGCTGGGACCCGAAGAGATCACCCGTGATATCCCCAACGTTTCTGAGGATGCACTGAAGGATCTGGACGAGCGCGGCATCATCCGCATCGGTGCCGAGGTCAAGAGCGGCGACATTCTGGTCGGTAAGGTCACCCCGAAGGGCGAGACCGAGCTGACCGCTGAAGAGCGCCTGCTGCGCGCCATCTTCGGCGAGAAGGCACGCGAAGTGCGTGATACTTCTCTGCGCGTGCCCCATGGTGCATACGGCATCATTGTGGATGTCAAGGTATTCACCCCGGAGAACAGCGACGAACTGCAGCCCGGCGTGCGCGAGGTCGTCCGCTGCTATATTGCCCAGAAGCGCAAGATCAGCGTTGGCGATAAGATGGCAGGCCGTCACGGCAACAAGGGTGTCGTTTCCCGCATTCTGCCGCAGGAGGACATGCCCTACCTGCCCGACGGCACCCCGCTGGACATCGTGCTGAACCCTCTGGGCGTGCCTTCCCGTATGAACATCGGTCAGGTGCTGGAAGTCAACCTGGGCTACGCTGCCAAGGCCTGCGGCATCAAGGTCATGACCCCCGTCTTCGACTCCGCCCGCGAGGCTGACATCGGCGATACCTTCGATACCGCCCGCGAGATGTGGCACGGCGAGAATGCTCCTGCATATCCCACCAAGCTCCCCAAGCTGATGGGCGAGAAGGGCCACATCATCGACTTCTCCAAGATCGAGCTGGACCGCGACGGCAAGACCACCGTTTACGATGGCCGTACCGGTGAGAAGTTCGATAACCGCGTTACCGTCGGTTATATGTACTACCTCAAGCTGCATCACCTCGTTGACGATAAGATCCATGCCCGTTCCACCGGCCCCTACTCTCTGGTCACCCAGCAGCCTCTGGGCGGCAAGGCCCAGTTCGGCGGCCAGCGCTTCGGTGAGATGGAGGTCTGGGCTCTGGAGGCTTACGGTGCTGCTTACACCCTGCAGGAGATCCTGACCGTCAAGTCCGATGACGTCGAGGGCCGTGTCAAGACCTACGAGGCCATCGTCAAGGGCGAGCCCATCCCGCAGCCGGGCATCCCCGAGTCCTTCCGCGTCATGCTCAAGGAACTGCAGTCTCTGGGTCTGGACGTCGTGGTCCAGGACAAGGAAGGCAACGAGATCGATATGCGCCAGAACTTCGACGACGAAGAGACCGGCTTCGATATGCGTGATGTTGCCGGCACCGAGACTGTCGCCAACGAGAACGAGCTGCTGAACGATTACACCATCAAGGACGCCGATGCTGGTTTCGATGATCCCTCCGTGCTGGAGGATGACAACTCTGCCGCTGCAGAGTCCGCTTCTGACGAAGTGAACATCGACGAATAATAAGGCCCCTTTGAGAAAGCTGTGTTTCCCTGCGCGGTGCGCGTGCTGCCGCCGCAGGGCAGGGGAGGGCAGCGGGTCTTCCAACGTCAACTGTTATCATCGAGACTATAAAGATTAAGAAAGGGTTCGTTTCATGGAAAACAACGTCTTCGATTCGATCAAAATCGGCCTTGCCTCTCCTGACCAGATCCGCAACTGGAGCTATGGCGAGGTGAAGAAGCCTGAGACCATCAACTACCGCACCCTGAAGCCGGAGCGCGACGGTCTGTACTGCGAGCGTATTTTTGGACCTACCAAGGACTGGGAGTGCCACTGCGGCAAGTATAAGCGCATCCGTTATAAGGGCAAGATCTGCGACCGCTGCGGCGTCGAGGTGACCAAGGCCAAGGTCCGCCGTGAGCGTATGGGCCACATCGAGTTGGCCGCTCCTGTGAGCCACATCTGGTACTTCAAGGGCATCCCCAGCCGCATCGGCCTGATGCTGGACATCAGCCCCCGCCTGCTGGAGAAGGTCCTCTACTTTGCAAGCTATATCGTCACCGATCCTGGCCTGACCCCGCTGGAAAAGAAGCAGCTGCTGACCGAGAAAGAGTACCGCGAGATGCGCGAGCGCTACGGCGACGAGTTCGAGGCTGCGATGGGTGCTGAGGCCGTTCAGGACCTGCTGAAGGAGATCGACCTCGACCAGCTCAGCGCTGAGCTGACTGCCGAGGTGGAGAAGTCCTCCGGCCAGAAGAAGGTGCGTATCCTGAAGCGTCTGGAAGTCGTCGAGGCTTTCCGCGTTTCCGGCAACCGCCCCGAGTGGATGGTCATGGACGTGCTGCCCGTGCTGCCGCCTGACCTGCGCCCCATGGTCCAGCTGGACGGCGGCCGCTTCGCCACCTCCGACCTGAATGACCTGTACCGCCGCGTCATCAACCGCAACAACCGTCTGCGCCGCCTGCTGGAGCTGGGCGCTCCTGATATCATCGTGCGCAACGAGAAGCGTATGCTGCAGGAAGCAGTTGACAGCCTCATCGACAACGGCCGCCGCGGCCGTCCCGTCACCGGCCCCAACAATCGCGCACTGAAGAGCCTTTCCGATATGCTGAAGGGCAAGC
>ERZ791737.1009-NODE-1009-length-16310-cov-21.738480_pt1 | contig 16310 bp, 12 predicted proteins | sample MGYA00510042_ERZ791737 | MGnify/ENA primary metagenome ERZ791737 (study PRJEB30046, sample SAMN00791965) | human gut metagenome | study: EMG produced TPA metagenomics assembly of the A metagenome-wide association study of gut microbiota in type 2... | reverse complement strand
ATTACCCAGGGCGTTGCCCTGGGCTAATAGATAAAAGCCTTTCAGGCTTTGCTGCACTAAGTAGATGAAAGCCCTTCATGCTTTGCTGCGCAAGTAATCCGAATGGAAACCTTGCTGGGGCGCTCCGCCCCTAAATTATCATTTATCCCCGCAAAGATACTTCTTCCCTCGTAATTAACTACAGAAAAAAGGCAAAAAGAGTGCTTCAGGCTGTCGATTTGCAGGAGTTTCCCTAATTAATGTTAACACATCAAACATTTCCCGAGTGTTAATTTGGCGCAATCGAAATAAATTCACACTTTTGTGGAATGAAAGAAACATTAGATTTTTTCATAGTTAAGGTTTAGGTTAAAAAAATTAAGGGGAGCTGTGAAGCTGCCCTTTTTTATTACCTATTTATTTGGCTATAATCAGATTAAATAGCTACCTTTGGCGGTGAAAATAAAAACGATATGGAAGATACCTTCAAGTTTCTACTCGTCGCAGCAGTTATTGTAATCGGACTTATCAAGCAGTTTAAGAAAAGTGCCAAAGAAAGTACTGATAGCAAACCTGCTATGCCCCACCCTACCGCAGAAAACCCACTACCCGAATATTGGGGAGGAGATACTTACGGAGGATATATCCCCGAAGGTCCCAAGCCTGAAGCCGCCGCCGCACCGCTCGGAAAAGAAAAAACAGTGGCACAGCACAAAGCCACTCAGGCCAAAAAAGACCGCTCCATCCATACTGCCACATCTTCTTACCAAAATACTACCTCTTCAAAATCCAAAGATTCCCCTCCGCCATCCGGACTGCAGGAATCCGAAGAGCCGTCTGAATTCAGCATTCGCTCGGCAGAAGAAGCACGACGTGCTATCATCTGGTCGGAAATACTTCAACGGAAATATTAAGGCCAAGAAACAGAACCCAAGAACCGGGCATCGGGAAACCGAAGAATCGGAGCACCGAAAAGCGAAAGAACCGGGAAATAACTTCAGAATCTTTACACGAAAAATAACTATAATATTATGGCATTGAATTACATTTCGGCAGCAGAAGCTGCGAGCCTTATCAAACATGGCTACAACATCGGCTTGAGCGGATTTACTCCCGCAGGAACAGCCAAAGCCGTTACGGCTGAATTAGCAAAAATCGCGGAAGCAGAACATGCAAAAGGAAACCCGTTCCAGATAGGTATCTTCACCGGTGCCTCTACCGGCGACTCTTGCGACGGCATCCTTTCACGCGCCAAAGCCATCCGTTACCGTGCTCCTTACACAACCAACGCCGACTTCCGCAAGGCAGTGAATAACGGCGAAATAGCTTACAACGACATCCATTTGTCTCAAATGGCACAGGAAGTACGCTACGGCTTCATGGGAAAAGTAAACGTGGCCATCATCGAGGCTTGCGAAGTAACTCCCGACGGTAAAATCTACCTCACGGCAGCCGGCGGTATCGCCCCCACCGTTTGCCGCCTGGCCGACCAGATCATCGTGGAACTGAACGCTGCCCACAGCAAGAACGCCATGGGTCTGCACGACGTTTACGAACCGCTGGACCCGCCTTATCGTCGCGAAATCCCCATTTACAAGCCGAGCGACCGCATCGGACAACCTTACATCCAGGTAGATCCGAAGAAGATTGTAGGCGTAGTAGAGACCAACTGGCCCGACGAAGCCCGCTCCTTTGCCGCCGCCGACCCGTTGACCGACAAGATCGGACAGAACGTAGCCGACTTCCTGGCTGCCGACATGAAACGTGGCATCATCCCTTCTACCTTCCTGCCTCTGCAATCCGGTGTAGGAAACATTGCCAACGCCGTGCTGGGCGCACTGGGACGCGACAAGACCATCCCTGCCTTCGAAATGTACACCGAAGTTATTCAGAACTCCGTTATCAGCCTCATCCGCGACGGCCGCGTGAAGTTCGGCAGTGCTTGTTCACTGACCGTAACAAACGACTGTCTGGAAGGCATTTACAATGATATGGACTTCTTCCGCGACAAGTTGGTACTCCGCCCGTCGGAAATCTCCAACAGTCCCGAAGTAGTACGCCGCCTGGGTATCATCTCCATCAATACCGCCATCGAGGCCGATATTTATGGTAACGTGAACTCCACCCACATCAGCGGTACGAAGATGATGAACGGTATCGGTGGATCCGGCGACTTCACGCGCAATGCTTACATCTCTATCTTCACTTGCCCGTCCGTGGCCAAGGAAGGCAAGATCAGCGCCATTGTGCCGATGGTTTCGCACATGGACCACACCGAACACGACGTCAACATCATCATCACCGAGCAAGGTGTTGCCGACCTCCGCGGCAAGAGCCCGAAGGAACGCGCACAAGCCATCATCGAGAACTGCGCTCACCCGGATTACAAGAATCTCCTCTGGGATTACCTGAAACTGACCGACGGCAAATCTCAAACTCCTCACGCTCTGCGCGCCGCACTGGGCATGCATGCCGAACTGGCCAAAAGCGGGGATATGAAGAATGTAGACTGGGCACAGTACAAATAAATATGCTTCATAAAATCAGCTAATATAGCTGCACAAAAGATTATCACAAAAAAGCGGGCTGCCCTGGAATCACTTCCCGGACAGCCCTTTCTTCATCCGAAAGTGAAGATGAAGATACAGAGAAAGTACGGCACTGTTGCTTATTCCTGACCGCCTCCCAGCGCCTGGTAAAGGCTGATCATACTTTGAATCTCCGCGAAGCGGTTGGCCGTTTGCGAGAGTTGGGCACTGAGTAAGGTCTGGCGGGCAGTGAGCACTTCCAGATAGGTAGTGTTTCCGTGCTCCATCAACAGAGAAGTGCTGTGCAGTGCCGTTTGCAGAGAGGCAACCTGCTTATCCAATAGAATAGTTTTTTCTTTGCTCGTCTGCCAGGCAGTCAAGGCATCGTTCACCTCGCTGCCGGCATTCAGCAATGCCTGCTGAAATCCAAGGGCAGCTTCTTCCTGCTGTGCACGGGCAATGCGATATTGCGCAATGACCTGTCCGCGGGCAAACAGCGGTTGCGTGAGCGAACCTACTGCCGAAGCCACAAACTTACCCGGATTGACGATCATCACTCCAGCCGAATTCGTCCAACCTGCACTTCCGCTCAACGTGATGGAGGGATAGAAGGCAGAACGTGCCGCGTTCGTTCCATAGAAAGCCGATTCCAACGAACGTTCCGCCATGCGGACATCGGGACGGCGGGCAAGCATCTGCACCGGAATGCCTACTGCAAAGTCTTCGGGGAACTGCTGGTCGGACAGGCTACCCCGTTCGTAGCTGCGGGGCGTCTCTGCCAGCAGCAGGGCGAGGCTGTTCTCCACCTGGTTGATCTGCTGCTTCAGGTCGAGGACGGAAGCCTGCACCTGATAGTAGGTGGCTTCCATCTGCGACACTGCCGATTCGTTGGACATGCCTGCATTCATCAGGGCGCGGGTGGAAGATACGATTTCCCTCCACGACTCTTCCGTCTGCTGCGAGATGGCAAGCTGCTCATCGAGCATCAGCAGGGTATAGTAAGTATTTGCTATCCCGGCTATGAGCTGGGTATGCACGGCCTGCCGGTAGTCCTGGCTTTGGGCATAAAGTGCCTTTGCCTGCTTCTTGGCGTTGCGCATCCGGCCGAAGACGTCGAGTTCCCAGCTGGCAGCTACCGGCAACGAATAAGTCTGCGTAGCCCGGTGGTTGTCGAAACTGCTCACCGTACCCTGCGGCGCAAGGGCAAAGGAGGGCAGAAAGGCAAGCTTGGCGGATAGCAGAGCGGCTTCGGCCTCTTCTACGCGGAGCTGTGCCGACTGATAGTCGGTGTTGTTCTGCAAGCCCTGCTCGATGAGTGCCTGCAACTGCGGGTCGGTGAAGAGCTCGCGCCAGTCCAGTCCGCCCAGGCCCAGGCTGTCGTCGGCCGAAGACTGACTGAGGGCGTCCGTCACTTCCGCTCCATACAGGTTGTCGGGAACTTCCGTGGCGGGTTTGTATTTGGTATATATGCCGCAGCTGCTCATCAGCAGGCCGAGGGCGGCGAGTGTAATTATATGCTTCTTCATACTTCAATGTCTTTAGCATGTTTCTTGACGTTCATCTTATCTATAAAGTATATCAGCAGGAGGGCAATGCCGAAGGCGATTGCCTGCTCCAACCAGAATTCGGTTTCGTAATACATCATAATTCTCTTAGTTTAGTGTTCGGTATAAGAGCGGCTCACCCTTCGGGGGGGCCCGAAGCCTTGAAACGGCGGCGATTCACCCTTCGGGGGGCCCCGAAACCTTGAAACGGCGGCGGTTCACCCTTCGGGGGGCCCCGAAACCTCGAAACGGCGGCGGTTCACACCTTCGGGGGCCCCGAAACCTCGAAACGGCGGCGGTTCGCACCTTCGGGAGGCCCCGAAACCATGAAACGGCTGCGTTTCGTTCCTCCGGGGGAGCCCGAAACCTTGAAACGGCTGCGTTTCGTACTTTCGGGGGGCCCCGAAGCCTCTCCAGCCTCAATCAGCATCTTTTCGGGGAGCCCCGAAGCCTCGAAAGGCCTTGGGAGGGGCTGCTCTTATTCGAACTTATATTCGTTTACTGTCTGAAGCTCGATCAATCTTTTCCTTTCTCCGCTGCACTGCGTTCCTTTTCCAGCAACACCTGTGCATCGGCTTCCTGTTCTTCGGGCTTGCGGATCTTCTCCTGCAAGAACTCGAAGATGATGTAGAATACCGGAACTACGAAGAGCAGTGCCAGCGTTCCGACAGCCATACCGCCTACTACACCCGTACCGAGCGAACTGTTACCATTGGCACCTGCACCGGTAGAGAACATCAGCGGAAGCATACCGAAGATCATCGTAAGCACCGTCATCAAGATAGGACGCAGACGAACCTGGGCAGCCGAATAAGCCGACTCTACAATACCCATGCCCTTGCGCCGGCGCTCTATGGCGTACTCCGTAATCAGGATGGCCGTCTTTGCCAGCAATCCGATCAGCATAATCACACCCGTCTGCAGGTAGATGTTGTTCTCCAAACCCAGCACCTTGGCAAACAGGAAGCTGCCCATCAGTCCGAACGGGATGGAAAGGATAACGGCAAACGGTACCAGGAAGCTCTCGTAGAGGCATGCCAGAATCAGATAAATAAGCAAGATACACACTCCGTAGATGAAGATAGTCTTCGCTCCACCCAAACTGGCCTCTTCACGAGCCATACCGCCGTACTCAAAACCATAACCCACGGGCAATACCTGTTCGGCTACTTCGCTGATAGCTTTCTGTACCTCACCGCTGGAATATCCGTTGGCAGGATTCACATTTGCCGTAATAGCGGAAAACAGATTGAAACGGTTGGCCGACTCCGGGCCGAGTACCTTTTTCAGCGTCACGAACTGGCTCACCGGAGCCATCTCCATACCGTTGCGTACAAACATATTGTTCAGTGCCTGTTCGTCCAGTCGATATTCGGGCGATGCCTGCATCATGACGCGGTACACCTTACCGTACTGGTTGTAATTGGAGATATACGCACCACCGCAATAACTTCCCAGTGCATCGAGCACCGTAGCAGGCGATATACCGGCACGCTTGCACTTGGCAGCATCAATATCTACCGAAACCTGCGGGAAGTTCATGGCGTATGAGGTATAGGCCATTGCCACTTCGGGCCGCTCGTTCAGTGCACCGAGGAACTGCATCACCGACTGGTAGAACGCCGTCATGTCTCCACCCGTACGGTCCTGCAAGTTCAGTTCGATGGAGTTACCCATACCGTAGCCCGGAATCATACCCGGCTGGAAACTGAATACCCGCGCATCCTTTATGTTGCTGAACTGTGCATTGAGCCGTGCCACTACGGCATCGGACGAATGCTCGCTTCCTTTACGGTCGTCCCAGTCCTTCAGACGGATGACGATGGTACCGTAGGAAGTACCCTGCCCCGATACCAAACCGTATCCGGCTACACGGGAATAGTGCTCTATCTCGGGAGTATCCTTCAGGATATCCTCCAGTTTATCTATAACCTTTGTTGTCTCTTGCAGCGTGCTGCCCGGTGCTGTGCTCACGTCCACCATGATAACGCCCTGGTCTTCCTGCGGTACCAGTCCCGTCTTGGTAGTCGACATCAGATACACAAGCAATGCTACCGCCAGTGCCAGTGCCGTCCATACCATCCAGCGATGGTGAATGAAGAACATTACACCTTTCTTGTACTTGCCCAGCACTGCATTGAACGAAGCATTGTAGGCTGCACGTATCCGTCCGTTGATGCTCTTCGCACTCTTTGTCCCGTCGGACGGGCGCATCAGCATGGCGCACAAAGCGGGACACAATACCAATGCCGAAATCATGGAGATACCCACGGCCGTAGCCATCGTGATACCGAACTGTGTATAGAAGATACCCGAAGTACCGCCCATAAACGTCACGGGGATGAACACTGCCATAAACACGCAGGTACACGAAACGATAGCCATTGTCACATCGCCCATCGCATCCTTGGTGGCCAGATAGGGCGACTTATACCCGGCATCGAACTTGGACTGCACCGCTTCCACCACCACAATGGCATCATCCACCACCGTACCGATGGCAAGCACCAGAGCAAACAGCGTCAGGATATTGATACTGAACCCGGCAGCCACCAGGCAGGCAAACGTACCGATCAATGACACTATGATGGAGATAGAAGGAATCAGCGTACTCTTCAAGTCCTGCAAGAAGAAATATACCACCAGGATAACCAATATAATGGCAATAATCAACGTCTCCACCACATTGTGGATAGATGCGAACAAGAAGTCGTTCGAACTCATCATATTGACGAACTCCACGCCTTCGGGCAGTGTCTTCGCCATCTCCGCCATTTCGGCAGAAATCTGTTCGTTAACGGCAGTAGCGTTGGAGCCAGCCGTCTGGAATACAACGAACATTACGGCAGGTTTGCCGTCCATTTCACTCTCGAAGCTATAGGTCAGTGTACCCAGCTCCACATCTGCCACGTCCTTCAGCCGCAGCACGGAGCCATCCTCCTGCGAACGGATCACGGTATTCTGGAATTCTTCCACCGTCTTCAGTCGTCCGCGATACTTCATCGTGAACTGGAACACGTTCTTCGAGTTCTCACCCAGCGAACCGGTAGGTGCTTCGATATTCTGCTCGCCCAGCACTGCCGTCACATCCGAGGGTACCAATCCGTACTGTGCCATCAGTTCCGGCTTCAGCCAGATACGCATACTGTAGGTATCACCCATTTCCATCACATCGCCCACACCTTCGATACGCTTTATCTGCGGAATGATGTTAATGTCGAGGTAATTGGCAAGGAAGGTCTTATCGTACCGGCCGTTGGTACAAACCAGTGAATTGATTTGCAAGAAGCTCGTCTGACGTTTCTGTGTGGTCACACCGATTCTCGTTACCTCGGCAGGGAGCAATCCCTGTGCCTTGGTCACGCGGTTCTGCACGTTCACGGCTGCCATGTCCGGGTCGGTGCCTTGCTTGAAGTACACCTGGATAATGGCCAGACCGGCGTTGGTGGCAGTAGAAGTGATGTACATCATGTCCTCCACACCGTTGATACTCTCTTCGAGCGGCATGATGACACTGTTCAGCACTGCCTCGGCGTCGGCACCCGTATAGCTGGTGGTGACGTATACTGTAGGAGGTGCAATGTCCGGATACTGTTCTACCGGAAGCGTGAAAAGCGAGATAAGCCCGATGACCAGAATCAGCACGGAGATGGAGATAGCCATCACCGGCCTCTTTATAAATATGTTTCCTTTCATAATCGTCTATACTTTATTTTACCACTGTTCCTTCACGCAGCAATCCGGCACCTGCCGATACGATTTCGTCGCCCGGTTGCAGTCCGTCCATCACTACGAATTCACGTCCGTCGCTGATGGGGGCTACGGTAATCAATGCGGATACCGCCTTGCCGTCTACTACCTTATAAGTAATGGTTCTGTCCTGCATCTGCACGGTGGCTCCCTGCGGAATCACGATACAGTTCTTGTAAGTAGTGGGCACTATCACACTGCCGGAAGCTCCGCTATGCAGCAGCCGCGATTCGTTGGGGAAGACTGCGCGCGCCACTACCGTACCCGTCTGGCGGTCTATCACGCCACTGATGGATTCGATCGCACCTTTCTTATCATACAGCGAATTGTCGTTCAGCTTCAGTTCCACCGGAGGCATGTTCTTCAACGCCTCGTCCATACTGCCATACTCGCGCGTCAGGGCAAGCAGCTGATTCTCGGTCATGGAGAAGTAGACATACATGTCCGAATTGTCGCTGACGGTAGTCAACGGCTTCGGCATGGCAGCGCTGACCAATGCGCCCACCCGGTAGGGCAGTGCACCTACCACTCCGTCACTGGGACTTTTCACCTCGGTGTACGAGAGGTTGTTGCGTGCACTCATTTCCTGGGCTTCGGCTTGCGCCAACTGAGCTTTGGCAGTGAGGAAAGTGTTCTCGGCTGTTTTCAGGCTGAATTCGGAAACAACTTTCTGCGTATACAGTTCCTTATTACTATTATAAGTAAGTTGGGCGGTGGCCAGTGCTGCACGTGCCGCTTCCACGTTGGCAACGGCGGTTTTGAGTGCTGCCTTGTAGGGCACCTGGTCGATGATGAAAAGCAGCTGTCCGCGTCGCACTCTCTGTCCTTCGGTCACACATAGCTTTTCGATGGTTCCCGACACCTGCGGGTAGATGTCGATATCCTGCCGCCCGCGTATCGTTGCCGAATACGAGGTGGAAAGTTCTCGATCCGCCGCTTCCACCTTCATGGTTGCATAGGAAGGTTTAACACCAGCATCGGGTGCCTGTTTGCAAGATGCCATCCACATTGTACAACCGATAATTCCTATCAGCCGTATCCATTTTCTGTTCTCTGTAATCATACTACTCTTTTATTCTTATTGTACTCTTTTTGACTCGGGCAAAGGTAAACGAAAAGACCAACGCAGCGGTGACCCATTTCCCCCCAAGGGTGTTCCATTTTCTCCATTCACACCTTCAGAGGCTAACATACTGTGTATAAACGCCGTATGGAGCAAGAAATGAGGAAAACAGAACATTCCATTTCCCTCATTATTCACCAACTTTGCAAAAAGAAAAAAGAAAGAGTATGGAAAAAGAAAACATCAAGACGATTAGTATTGAAGACTTTAAGGACAGCAGCCATGTGATACACTATGTAGACGACGACTTTGCCATAATAGATAGTTTAGAAGGTATTTCCGACAGTAATACTGCAGCAAGGCTGGAGTGCTTCCTCATTGTGGTTTGTGTAGAAGGGTACATCCAGCTGGATATTAATTACAAAACCTACCAGTTGCAAACAGGCGACTTATTTCTCGGGCTTCCCAATACGGTTATCGGCAATGCCATGCTGAGTCCCAAGCATAAACTGGGACTCGTCGGATTCTCCACCCGCTTCTTGCAGCGCATCGTCAAGATAGAGAAGAACACGTGGGATACGGCCGCACATATCTATAAAAACCCGGTGGCGCATGTCAATGAAGAGAGTGGCGAAGGAATCTTTGAGTACTACCGGAGCCTGATCATGGCAAAGGTAGATGACGAGCCCCACAGCTATCAGAAGCAGGTGATGCAACACTTGTTTTCAGCATTGCTTTGCGAAATGATAGGGCATCTCAACAAGGAAATTGCCCAGTCCAACGAGGTCGGCCAGTCAAGGGAGAATATAAAACAGTCCGACTACATCTTGCGTAAGTTTGCCGAGATGCTGTCGAAAGATAACGGCATGCACCGTTCGGTGTCCTATTTTGCCGACGCACTCTGCTACAGTCCCAAGCATTTCTCGAAAGTCATCAAGCAGGCGTGCGGGCGCACTCCGCTGGAACTGATTAATGAGAGTGCCATCACCCACATCAAGTACCGTCTGAAGCATTCGGACAGATCCATCAAAGAGATTGCCGACGAATTCAACTTCCCCAACCAGTCTTTCTTCGGGAAGTATGTGAAGGCGTATGTGGGCATGTCGCCGGTAAGTTACCGGAATTCGGAGGCGGAATAAACGGGAGAAATTACTTCGTCTTTATCACCTCATCGCACACCGCATCCTGGAAAGCCCGTGCCTCCCTGCCCGACAATACACTCTGGTTCATGATGGCAAAAGCAATCTGGTGCCCGTTGCCGGCTTTGAGGTATCCTGCCAGGCAATTGATAGCGGTGAACGAACCTGTTTTGGCATGGACATTCCGATAAGAGGGGGTGCCTTTCGCCATGCGGTACTGCAAAGTTCCGTCTATTCCGCCGATGGGCAGTGCCTTATACAGCTTCTGAAAGACATCGGTGCGGGAGTAGGCATACTTCAGAAAAGAAACCAGCAGCTCGGGCGAGATATAATTGTAGTTCGATAGCCCGCAACCATCGGCCAGGTTATAGTGGTCGGGGTTGTGCCCCAGTTGCTTTATCAACGCACGGATGGCGGTTAAGCCGTCTTCCGCAGAAATCCGCTTCTTGCCTGTCGTCTGGGCACCCAGGCGGCAAAGCATGGCTTCGGCATTCAGGTTATCACTCTCTTTCATGATCTGCTTGACAACGGCTTGCACATCGGTTTCGTAAACAGCCACCTGCACGGAAGTGCTGTCCTGCAGGAACTCATCGAAAGCATAATCACCGGAAGAACAACTATCCGCAATGCAATGGATGCCCCGCGCTTGCAGGCGATCCATGAGCGTGCGCATGAAGAAATCCTGGGAAGAGTAGATGTTGACGGTGCCCGCCCGTCGGCCGTCCACATTGCCGGTGACGAGGATGTTGTTTCCGTTCGTCAGCCAGTTGCGCGACACACGGAAACGGCCGGCGGAGGGGGTGCGGGAGGCGGTTTGGTTGGTCAAGGTATAGTAGGAGGAAGCGGGCGTAGCTGCCAGGCGCGCCTCTTCGCCCCGTTCGCCGGGCGTGGCAGTGACAGTGACCACTCCCTTATTCAGCATCAGCGGAGAGAGATAGGGTTGATAGGAATAGGGAGTATCATCCCATGCCCAGCCGCTGCCCCAATACAAGGAGTCCTTCATAGACACATCGCCATAGACCTTTCCACGGATAACGGTAAAAGGCAGGCGCGCCAGGGCATCGGCCAAAGAGTCCAGCGCGCTGTCGTCGAATTCGGGGTCGAAGCCGCCTATCACGTAGACATCGCCCCGCAAGGTATCGTTTTCGATCGCTCCCTTGTACCATACTTCCGTACGGAACGGTTCGTCGGCTTCGGGGCGTGAGAGGGCGGTAATCGTCGTCAGCAGCTTCATGGTGGAGGCGGGACGGGATAGCTTGTCGGCCTGGTAGGTGTACAGCGGCTCCTTGGCCGTCAGGTCGTACACGGAGATGGCAACGTTGGAGCCTTGTGGCAACTTATATTTGATAAGCGTGTCCAGGCGGGACGAGAGAGTGTTTGCCCCATTCCCGGCCTCTTGTGCAGACAACGGCAAGCAGCAAACCGATAAAAGTAAATACAGTAATATCCTATTCATGTTTTCTATTCAAGTTTTTCGTTCTTCTCTTTCAAGAGTACGCATCTGTCTACTTCAAGAACGTACGTCCGTCTCTTTCGCAACCGGTTTCTCAAAGCGGGCATTACACTTGTTGCAAACGTACTCCCAATGTTCCGTGCCCGGAGGGGCTGCCGACAGAGCAGACATAATGGCGGCCATAATAGCCCGTCCCCTATGTTTCTTCTTCAGCACCAGCTTAATATCGTCCGAACCGCAATGGGGACAATACTTCAACTGTTCCGGAATCATTTGATTCTGCTCCAGCAAGCGGAGCGCGTTGTCATAGTCGTCCTCATATACCAGCACATCCACCCCTGCGATATCACTGATATATCCACGCATCACGCCGGACATATTCTCATTATGCAGAATCGAAGTAATCCCTTCATTCTCCAATGCTCCCTGAATGACGTGTGCCTGAAAGGCATCGTTGCAGGTGATAAGTTTTACGGTTTTCATGTGTAGCTATTCTTGATTTAAATTCGTATCACGGTGAATCTCCTCCTGCAGTTTCCCAAGCAGGGAACCCTTGCCATAGCCTCCCCACACACTCTGTATCTTTCCGTCGGGAGCAATCAGCACATAATGAGGATATCCCTTCACCCGGTAAGACATGGCAAGGCCGGTGCCTGCTTTGCGCAGTTCGTTCCACTGGTTACCCTTCATCTGCTTCTTCTCCACAAATGCTTCCCATTCCTTTTTAGGGTCGATGCTGATGCTGACGATAGCCAGTATATCCTTGTATTTCTCCGCTGCCTCCTCCATTTCGGGGAGGGACTCAATGCAGGGACCACATCCGGAGCTCCAGAAGTCGAGCAGAATATACCGCCCCTTGAATTCTGCAAGGTGGTGGCTACCACCCTGAACGTCATACAGCTCACCATCAGCCATTTCGTCGCCCACCTCCACCGCTGCTGTAGGATAAAGGTGCTGGTATGCCAACTCAGCCTCCGACGTATGCTTCATAGCCTCCGGCAATCCGGCGTACAGAGCCTTCACTTCGTCCGAATAAGGCATAAATGCCTTCGCCACAGTCATCTGTGCATAAGATACCAGTTTCTGCATATAGACCTTGCCCACGGGAGCCGTTATCATATAGTCCAACTCCTTCTTATAGATGGCACGCATCAACGGGAACGAGTATTTACGCAGAGAGTCTACTTTCGCCCACGCCAACCGGGCGAACTCCTCATCGCCGTCGTGCTCCAGCTGCATCTGCCGAAACCAGCCGCATTCGGCCACGTTATAGCCTAAATATTCCCGGTTCAACTCGCGTACGCAGTCCTGAAAGCCGTTCTGCTCCTGCTGCTCGGCGATGTCGCTCTCTACCCGCCAAAGGGGTAGCAACCGGTCCTCTCCGGTGATGGTTATCTGCCTGCCCGGTGCCACCCATACATCCAGCCAGTGGGAAGGGAAGCCTTCATCAGAAGAGAGAAGCATAAGCGGCTTTACGCAGGAGGTCGTATCACTGAACGTGAATCTTCCGTCTGCAACGGTATCAAGAACTATCGGCACAATAAGCCGTCCATCCGATTGGTACAGACCGATAACCGTCCCGTCGGAAAGGGCGGGTACTTGTCCGGTTATCAAGAAACGCTCAGAGGCAGCGGTGTCTTGCGACCAACTGTTGTATGCATTGCACACGAACAGAAGAAGAAGGAATAAATACTTTTGCATTGTATATTTTGTTTTGAGTTATCGTCTCAGTTGATTTCCACTGCGGAGCTACGGACACACCCTGCGTAAACACACGCTTATAAAGCCTCTTTAAATATCTCCCCTACCGTAGGATGCGGGAAGACAATCTTCTTCCACTCCCCGGCCGTCAGCTTCAGTTCGATGGCCATGCCTGCCAGTGTGATGATTTCCGAAGCCGGATTTCCCAGGACGTGCGCTCCCAATACGGTATCGTCACCACCCAGCAACAGCTTGCAAACACCATTCACACCTTCGTTCTCCGCCACAAAGCGGCCTGAGTATGCCATTGGGAGCTTTACTACACGATAAGTGGCACCTTTCTGCTGCAAAGAGTCTTCCGTCTCGCCCACACCCGCTATTTCGGGATTGGTATATACTACACCGGGAATGGCACGGTAACTCATGGCATCTTTCTGCCCGATAATGGTATGTATCGCTACCTCCGCCTCGCGCACGGCTGTATGCGCCAGCAGGGAGAAGCCCGTCAGGTCACCGCAGGCATATACGCCCGGCAGGGAAGTCTGCATCTGCTCGTTGACGCAGATATTTCCGCGCTCCGTTTTTGCCAGGTTCAGATTCTCCAACCCGAAACCTTTCGTCACCGGACGACGGCCCACGCTCATCAGCAGTTTTTCGGCTATCACGGAGCCTGCACCTTCGGCAGTCTCGTAGTTTACTTGTATCAGCGGCTGCCCGTCTTCCGAAGAAGCTCCGGCCACAGATACCACCTTGGCACTGAGCATGAACTTAATCCCCCGCTTGGCATATTCGGTACGCAGCATGGCAGAGAGTTCCCGGTCCATACCGCCCAGAATTTCGTCCAGCATCTCGACCACCGTTACCTGCACTCCCAGGCTGTTGAAGAAGGAAGCGAACTCCATACCGATGACCCCGCCGCCGATAATGGCAAGCGAAGCGGGAAGCTCCTTGCTGTCCAGCGCGTCGCGGTGTGTCCAGTAGGGCACTGAGTTTACTCCCGGGATGCCCGGAATAAAGGTTTCCGAACCGGTGCAGAGCAACAGGTTCTCGCACTCGTAGATTTCTTCGCCGCATTGCACATGATTCCGGTCTATCACCGTTGCCTCACCGCTGACGATAGTCACATTGTGTGCCGTCAGCTTGCTTTTGACACCCAGCACCAGCTTGCGCACCACTTTCTGCTTGCGGGCAATAATCTTGGACAAGTCGAACGACACTTCGGGTACATTCACTGCATATTTGGAAGCATGACGCGCTCCGTCATACGTTTTTGCTGAATACAACAGGGTTTTGGTAGGGATGCATCCTTCGTTCAGGCACACTCCGCCCAGGTTTTGTTTCTCAAACAACACGGCACTCAGTCCTGCCTTTCCGGCAGCTTCGGCAGCTGTATATCCCGCAGGACCTCCACCGATGATGGCTACTTGGTATTTCATAGATTTGCTGGTTAATTATTAATTTGTGCGCAAGTTAATAAAACCCATATTATCCGGCAAAAAAGAATACATCTTTCTTTCAGATTAATTATCTTTGCAGTGCACATTCACGCAACGACTGCGCGTTAATTGGCAAAAACTAAACTATAATCCGACATGAAAACACTACAGTTATCCCGGTTAATCCCACTGTTCGCCCTTCTGCTCTGCTGTCTGGCAGCTTGCAGCGATGACGATGACAACCGCCTCGCATCCATCCAAGAGGCCACCCTCGAAGGTGATGCCACCACCCTGCAGATCAACATGAACCGCAGCGACTGGCGCATAGCCTCCGTAACCGGTCTTGACGGAGATTACATCATTGGCGGCGGTTCCACCCAGCTGGAAGGATTGGGAACCGTCTCCTACAGCTGGGCTACTATCAAGCGCGAAAAAGAGGATGCACTCATCGTCGAAGTGGAAGATAACTTCGACGGAGAAGAACGCGGTATTATCATAAACCTGGAAATGAAAACGGGGTTTTATAAGGAGCAGATCATCATACGACAGAAGCAGTGCACCAGCACCTACATGCTGAAGTCGATTGTTTACAGCCTGGAAGAAGGGGACGGAGAAAAGGAAATGCAAAGCTCCAAATGGGTAAGAATTGTCGATAATCACTCTGAGACTCCAATGAAGGTCATCTTATATCCCTATGAAGACGGCAGGATATACTGCTCATTCCAAAGTTCGGAAATCGGTGCATTCAGTTGGGTAGGCGAACACACCGCACATACAGTGGCAGTGCCCCTAAAGATAGAAAACGGGGAAATAGTGCTTGACAGGACTACTATGATAACTTACGATAACTTCTCCACAACATTGGAAAATGAGCTGAAAGACGTCCCCTTTCCGACTACTTTAGAACCCATGAAAACAAATATATATTGGGGGGACATCTACTACAAGTCCCTACGGGTAACTTACACCCTGACCATCGTCAACACCGATACCCGTGCAGAGCGTCAATTCAAGGGAAAATTCACAAGGAGATATCCCTATGACTACTCGGAGTTTCATCACGAAACCAAGGACTTGCCGGAAGAAAAATAAACCCAAACAATCCCATCTTAACAAGCACTGGCGTCTGTCCCATCACGACAGACGCCAGTGTTTGTGATGACAGACACCAGTGTCTGTCGTGACAAAGGCCAGTGTTTAACGGGACAGACACTGGTCTTTGTCGTGATAGAGGCCAGTGTCTGTCAGGCACGACTTTACTTCCTCCCTGCTTAGGGTAGGAGGCTGGCCTTCATCAAGTTTACGGCATACAAGTTTGCCGGTCTTCAACGCATCTTCTTCTGTGGCAAACGGCTGGTGACCGCTTACGGCAGGGATATAAGGCTGATAAATCAGCGTGTCCGACCCATGGAGTACAATATAGCCATAACCATCTTCTACCTGCACGGCACGACAGGCAAACCCTTGACCGGCCATATCCTTGCTGCCGGAAGTCTTACCGCCGGAGCAACAAGAAAGGCATACCGCCACGAGGGACAGTACACCTATCTTCATAATAAACATCAGCTTTATCATTTATATTTTGTATATCATAGCTTAATAAATGGGAATTTACCAGCGTAGCGCTGGAGCAAGGTTTCCATTCGGATTACTTGCACAGCAAAGCCTGAAGGGCTTTCATCTATCAGCCCAGGGCAACGCCCTGGGTTTAAGAACG
>ERZ791737.1004-NODE-1004-length-16387-cov-4.999143_pt1 | contig 16387 bp, 11 predicted proteins | sample MGYA00510042_ERZ791737 | MGnify/ENA primary metagenome ERZ791737 (study PRJEB30046, sample SAMN00791965) | human gut metagenome | study: EMG produced TPA metagenomics assembly of the A metagenome-wide association study of gut microbiota in type 2... | reverse complement strand
CTCAATCCCAAAGTTGTAACCGTGTTTAACTCTCCAACTTTTTGGGTGCAGTTCAAGATAGGGGAGCCGTCGCTCGCGACTGAGGGGTATGAGTATCGACTGTGGGGTATGAACACCTGCTGTGGGGTATGAACGTCAGTAAAGGGTTAGCAGTTTACAGGCGCTAACCTATAACCCCTAAACCATAACCCCACAGACAGCGTTCATACTCCTCCGGGCTTCGCCCACCTCCTCTATCTTAGAGGAGGACATCCTTTGATAACACCCTTAAAATTATGCCCTTGTGTTCTTGTGTCTGAGTTTTTTAAGAGCTTTCTATTTTTTGGAGGGAAACACGGCGGGATGTGCTCCCCTTAGGGGAGCCGTCGCAGCAACACAGGGGCATTAACGAATTACTCCAAATGCCCTTCTATCGAAATAAGCGTGCCAGACCATTACTAATAGGAGAGAATTTCTCGGACAGAAGTTACTATGTTTAAAAAGATGGACTCTCCGCGTGTCTTATCGTAAACCATTTTCATTGCCAGCCCATATCTTTTCGGATATCGGTACACACGGTATCGAATCTGTCAATAAGTTGCAGCCATCCATGGACATCCTTGTTCATCCATCCCATGACTACGATCATTTCCCGATGTATTTCTTCGACACGTTTTAGATTCCAGCAGATGGATTCATTATGGAAAACCCTATTGCGAAATGTTCGGAATGTATTCAATGGAGCGGATACATTTTTTCTTTGCCTGTTTCTCTTGGGCATAAATGGGAACGCCCTACGTAAGTCTTTCCACAGAATACGTTCGTACTCGCTATTCAGCAGTGATACCCAAAAACCAAGAGTCAGTTCTGCGATTACTTTTGATGGGGTTATCGGTTCATGCCGGCCTGCAATCTGTTTGTTTGCTTGTGTCACATAATGGTTCAACTTTGACAATCCGGGCGTATTCGCAAATACAGCATACCAGTCATCTCGTCCTGTCATTGTCTCCAATTCACGACTCAGTGCGTTGCGAAGTGTAACTTCAAATACAGACAAGCTTGTATAGAACGCTTCTGCCAGTTTCAAATTACACTGATAATGCAGAATAGCCCGACCTTCGTCTTCTGGATAAAGTTTGAAATACCTTTCCATTCGCTTAGTCGAGAAAACTTTTTCAAAGAATGCTTTGTTATATTCCATATTTGCCGTATTTTTGTATCGCAGTCCCGGGCGTTCCTCTCCCAGCTTTCAGTTACTGGTGATGAATCCGGGTTTTTTTATGTCCGCACACAAATATATAATTTTTTCTTCTACCACCCTTTTTCTCGTCCCCATTTTTGCACATAACTTTTCTTCCATCCGATTTAGTTTCCGCAATCATTCATTGTAGAGAAATTCTCAGACAGAAGAACAGAAAGACAAAATTTCGAGGATTCATTAACTTTCCCATCCACCCTCCTGTTCCTATGTCTAAAACATGAATTCCGCCTAATGGATTAGGGCTTCCGTAAACTGTAAACCGTAAACTGTAAACTGTAAACTAACCTATTAATGCGCTTCGAGCCAGTTGGCACCGCTGCCGTAGTCGGCCACTAAAGGCACTGTACCCTTATAGGCATTCTCCATTTCTTCCTTCACAACACGGGTGACAAGCTCCAGTTCTTCAGGCAATACGTCGAAATTCAATTCGTCGTGCACTTGTATAATCATCTTCGAACGGATACCTTCCGCCTTAAACCGGCGGGAAATGCGCACCATGGCAATCTTTATGATGTCGGCCGCAGTACCCTGAATCGGAGCGTTGATGGCATTTCGCTCGGCATAGCCGCGCACCACGGCGTTGCGCGAATTAATGTCGGGCAGCAGGCGGTGGCGTCCGAAGAGCGTCGTCACATAGCCGAGTTCACGCGTACGGGCAATGCTATCGTCCATAAACCGGCGCACACCGGGGAACGTGCGGAAATAGCCCTCGATGATTTCCTTCGCTTCGGAGCGCGGAATTTGCAGGCGTTCCGACAGTCCGAACGTTGAAATGCCGTAAATCATGCCGAAATTCGCCGTTTTTGCCTTCCGGCGCTGGTCGGGAGTGACATCCTCAATGTTCTCATGGAAAATCTTCGCCGCCGTAGCCTTGTGAATGTCCTGGCCTTCGAGGAACGCCTCCACCATCGCCGGGTCCTGGCTGATGTTCGCCACAATGCGCAGTTCAATCTGCGAATAGTCGGCGGAGAAGAACACATGCCCCTCGTCGGGGATAAACGCCTTGCGGATTTCCCGTCCGTCGTCGTTGCGGATAGGAATGTTCTGCAGGTTTGGCGCCGTAGACGAAAGCCGTCCTGTGGCGGTCACCGTCTGGTTGAACGTCGTATGGATTTTTCCCGTTTCAGGATTTATCAGTTCGGGAAGGGCATTGACATAAGTGGAAAGCAACTTCTTCAGCTTGCGCACCTCGAGAACCTTGCCAACAACAGGATGCCTGCTGCGCAGTTTTTCGAGAATTTCTTCCGTGGTGGAATACTGTCCGCGGCCGGTTTTCTTCGCCTTCGGGTCGAGTTTCAGATGCTCGAACAAGACCTCTCCCACCTGCATCGGCGAGCTGACATTGAAATCGACACCCGCCAGTTCGCGGCACTCCTTCTCGATGGCCTCCATGCGTTCCGTCAGCACCAGCGAATAGGCGTTGAGCGTAGGCACGTCAATCCGCACGCCCGCCATTTCCATATCGGCAAGCACGGCAATGAGCGGAAACTCGATGTCGTTCAGCAGATGGCACATCTTTTTCTCTTCCAACTGACGGTCGAACACGGGACGCAGCTGCAAGTTGGCACAGGCAGCCGCTCCGGCAATCCGGCAAAGCGCAACAGCGTCGAGATCGACAGCCGGGTCAAACCGGTTGGCCTTCACCCCGGCAGGAAGTTCCACAGCAGGAAGCTGCTGCGACAGATAGATTTCCGCCAGTCGATCCAGTCCGTGGTTCATTTCCGGCTGCAACAGATAATGGGCTACGGCATTGTCGTAGTAGGGTTCGGCAAGCTCCACTCCCAGGCGGCGCAGCACAATCATCGGCCGCTTCAGGTCGTTGCCCACCTTTTCCACCGCAGGATTTTCCAGCAGGCGTTTCAGCGCGGCAGGCACCGTAGAGCCGTCAAGTTCCACGTAGAAAGCCTCCGAACCGGAAACCGCCACAGCCACACCCTTCAGCCGCGACAGCATGGCGTCGGCCGCCGTCGTGACAAACGACAGGCCGCACACGCCCGCACTTTCCGCCTTCTCCACCCAGCCGGGCAGCGACTCCGCATCAGCCACCACATAACTGCCCGACGCTTCCGCCACAGGCTGGACAGCCTCGGCCGAAGGTTCAAGAAACTCGTCGAACAGCGAGCCCTGCGCCGACGACGCTTTCGGAGCCGGTGCAGGAACAGCCGGAGCATCGGCACTGCTGCCCAACACACGCGAAAGCAGCGTGCGGAACTCCAGTTCGCCGAACAGGCGGCGTATTTCGTCGGCATCCAGACTCCGGCGTTCCAGTTCTTCCGGACGGAACTCCACCGGAGCGTCGGTGGCGATGGTTGCCAGTTTTTTGGAGAAAAGAATATTGTCGACGTTCGATTCGATTTTCGTTTTCAGCGCACCTTTCAGTTGTCCGGAATTGGCTATGATGTTCTCCACCGAGCCGTATTCCAGAATCAGTTTAGAGGCCGTTTTCTCGCCCACGCCCGGACAGCCGATAATATTGTCGACCTTGTCGCCCATCAGCGCCAGCAAGTCAATCACCTGCTTCGGCTCGTTGATGCCGAACAGCGAGCACACCTCTTCCGCACCGCGGATTTCAGCACCCTGCCCCTTTACGCCGGGACGGTAGATTTTCACGTTGCCGCCCACGAGCTGACCGAGGTCCTTGTCGGGCGACATGATATAGGTGGCAAAGCCCGCCTCACCCGCCTTGAGCGCAAGCGTGCCGATAACGTCGTCGGCCTCATAGCCCTCCACCTCCACAATCGGAATGCGGTAGGCACGGATAATGTCCTTAATATATGGAATGGCCGCCTTGATATCCTCGGGCGTAGCCTCGCGGCCCGCCTTGTATTCGGGATACATTTCGTGGCGGAACGTCTTTCCCGCAGGGTCGAAGCACACGGCAATGTGCGTAGGCTGTTCCTTTTTCAAAATTTCCTCCAGCGTGTTCACAAAGCCGAAAATGGCCGATGTGTTCAGCCCTTTCGATGTCACGCGCTGCGAATTCTTCATCGCATAGTAGGCACGGAAAATCAGCGCATAGGCATCCAGCAAAAACAATTTCTTTTCTTCCATATATTTCGTCGTTTAATCGTCGTTTTCTTGCTATAAATGTATAAAAAAACCAAAGTACATGATAATTCAACCGTGAAATTACAACAAACGTACAATTTATTATTAATTTTGTGGCTTAAAAATCGTTTTATGACGAATTTCAACGAAATAAAGAAAACCATTTCCGCAGAACTGGAGGAGCTGAACCGCATTATCAACGACTCGCTCAGCAGCAACAGCGAGTTGCTGAACGAGGTGGTGAAGAAGTACCTTGAAACAAAAGGCAAGCAAATCCGCCCGATAATCGTTATCCTCAGCGCCAAGTTCTTCGCAGAAGTGAACAGCAACGTCCTCAATGGAGCAGCCGCCATCGAACTGCTGCACAATGCTTCGCTGATTCACGACGACGTAGTCGATGAAACAAAAGTAAGGCGGGGCAACCCCACTGTCAACAGCATTTGGAACAATCACATAGCCGTGCTCGTAGGCGACTTCTTTGTCAGCAACTCGCTGTCGTGTGCCATCAAGGCGGGCGACAATCGCGTCATTCAGGTAATTTCCGAACTGGGCAAGGAGCTGTCGACCGGCGAAATCGACCAGATAAACATCGCCAAGCAGCACAACATCAACGAAGAGAACTACTACCACATCATCTCGAAGAAAACCGCATCGCTGTTCCGCTGCTGCGTACAGGTGGGCGGATACGCCGTGAAAGCCGACGAGGCCGACATCGAGAATCTGGCAAAATTCATGGAACTCCTCGGACTGTGCTTCCAAATCAAAGACGACATTTTCGACTATTTCAAGGATGAAGCCGTGGGCAAGCCTACCGGAAACGACCTGCGGGAAGGCAAAATCACGCTGCCGCTGATCTATGCCCTCGCACAGGACACTCCGCAACGCGACGCCATGGTGAAACTGGCGAAAAAGGAGGAACTCGACACCGACGAGATTGAAACCCTCATCGAATATGCCAAGGCTCAAGGCGGCATTGAATACGCCTACGAGTCGATGGAGCGTCTGCGCCGCGAAGCCATTGCCACCATCGAGAAATATCCCGACAACGAGGCGAAGGATTCTTTCCTGTCGCTCTTCGATTTCATCATCAAACGCCATCATTAAGCCGTGCTGCTGCCCTATCTTGAACAAGGAAGAATAGAAGCCGGCTGCGACGAGGCCGGACGGGGCTGCCTGGCAGGACCGGTGTTTGCCGCCGCTGTCATCCTGCCCGAAGGCTACTGCAACGAACTGCTCAACGACTCCAAGAAGCTGACGGAACACCGTCGCGACGAGTTGCGCGCCATTATCGAGCGCGACGCTCTGGCGTGGGCCGTAGGAGTGGTGACGGCTGAGGAAATCGACCATATCAACATCCTCAACGCTTCGTTTCTCGCCATGCACCGCGCCGTCGATGCCCTGACAGTGCGCCCGGAGCATCTGCTGATTGACGGCAACCGTTTCAAGCCCTACCACGATACGCCTCACACTTGCATCGTGAAAGGCGACGGAAAGATGATGAGCATTGCCGCCGCATCGATTCTGGCGAAAACCCACCGCGACGAATTTATGGCACGCATACACGAGGAATTCCCGCAATATGCGTGGAACATCAATAAGGGATATCCCACAAAAGCCCACCGTGCCGCCATCAGCCAATACGGTCCGTCGCCCTACCACCGGAAATCATTCCGACTGCTCGACACGCAGCTCTCACTTTTCGGAAACGAATAAACAGCCACATATCAGCGCAATATAAAATATACGCTGACAGCGCAAAAAGAAAAAACGCATTTTTTTGAAAATTTCTTGCCAAAACACTTGACATATTAAAAAATATGCGTAACTTTGCAACCGATTTACGAATCACCGGGGTGTAGCACAGTTGGTTAGCGCGCCACGTTCGGGACGTGGAGGTCGGAAGTTCGAGTCTTCTCACCCCGACCAACTGAAGCCTAATTTGCTAATGAACAGCAAATTGGGCTTTTTACTTTTTAAGTGCCGGGACAAAATCGGGACAACGAATTTTTCTATAAACCTTTTGTTGGAGTTTCAGCCTCAGAAACCCCAACAAAAAAAAATGCACAAAAATCAACTTCCTCACGCGTTTATTATAGGCTCAAAGCCTATTGACGAAATCAAACAGTTCACAATGCCGGTGCTGCGAGAAGGTACCAAAGAATGGTACATAGAGTTCTACGCTTTCGATCCGACGAAAGGAGTTCTGCGGCGGAAACGAATAAAAATCAACCGAATCTCAAAAATCAAAGACCGCCGCAAATATGCTTCTGAAATGATAAAGAGGCTTATCGAGCAGCTTTCCCTTGGCTGGAATCCATGGATAGAGCAATCTATCCACACAGAGCTTCGCACATTCGAAGAAGCCTGCACATCGTTCGAGAACTACATTAACAAAATGTTTAATGACGGATTGTTCCGGAAAGAAACATTTGTCGGCTATCGTTCGTATCTGAAAAACCTTCGGACATTCAACTCTAAACGAATTATACCAATATTCTACGCTTATCAGTTCGACAAGAAATTTTGTGTTGACTTCCTCGATGACATCTTCATCGAGCGAAATAATTCAGCACAAACACGAAACAACTATCTCGGTTTTCTCCGAGTATTTTCTGGGCATCTTGTATCTCGAGGATTTATTACAAGTCGTCCGACAGACACGATAGAGCCAATCAGCAAGCGATTGATTAAAAAGTCAAGGACGGTTATCCCGCCCAAAATCGTGAATGAAATTGGCGAATATCTGAACATACATGACAGGCCGTTTCTACTGGTATGCTATCTTGTTTATTATTGCCTGATAAGGCCAGTTGAAATAACAAGGCTTCGACTGTCATATTTCAACATCAAGGACTGCACGCTGACAATACCAGATATCGACAGCAAAAACAAGATGACGCAAACCGTAACAATTCCCAAAAAAGTATTGCTATATGCGGCAGAACTGGGTGTATTTGGTTACCCTTCCGACCATTTTCTATTTTCTGACGGACTAATACCAGGAATAAGACAGATAGACACAAAGATTTTCCGCGACCATTGGGGAAAAGTTAGAAAGGCGTTAAACCTACGTCCGGAATGGAAGCTGTATTCGCTGAAAGATACAGGCATCACCGAAATGCTTGACCGCCACACAGCGAGTATTTCAGTCCGTGACCAAGCAAGACATTCAAGCCTTGCGATTACTGAAATATACACGCGGCATGGCGGCAAAAAAGCGAACAAAGAGCTGCTCGAATTTGACGGCAGCTTATGATATAGCGTAAAATTCCCCTTTCATCAATTCTGACAGCCCATTTTCTGTAAATGTGGCTGTTATTTTTTCGCAAACAAAACGCTGATTATTGATTAAAAAAATTGAACGAACATTAGGAATTTCTTTAGAAAGGAACGAAAACATATATTTTGAAGCGGTATTTATCTTAGTCTTCGGGAAATAATTCATATAACCGGTCAATCGTAAAGAAAAAGGGCGAATTGTATACGTCCAGTCATCATTAATGGTAATCCAATCTATAGCCGGACATGGGAACTGTCCGTCAGTAACAGCACCATCCCAAAATGCGACAGGCAGTGCATTAAAATATTCAGAATTTTCAGACTCGTTTTGCTCCAAAGACTGCAAACAGAACGGCTGAACTATACTTTCTCTATCTGGCAATTCAAGAGATTCACTTTCTTTTACGTTACCAGCTGCAACATTCACAAATACTGCATGACCTTTTTCCGGAACTTCATCTATCCAAGCCGGCACAATTTCGAGTTCGACATTGTTATCTGAGTTTGAATCGACCACTCTATCGGTAAAAATATTCAAAGGCTGCATGATACAGACATTGATATAACGATTTTCTTCTTCTTTCTCGACTCTAATACACCTAACAGCCATATACATATCAACATCTTTCGCATAGAATAACTTATGAATATTGCTGCCCCTATTATACATTGGGACTCTTGCAAAGATTTTATTTTCTTCCAACAATTGTGATAACGTATCATAAGTCAATGCAGAAGCTGCCTTTTCTTCAATAAACCATGGACAACGATAAAATTTCCACAAAGGGGTATCTTGTTCTTTGTAATTAATATTACGGGCATCAACTATCTGCACATCATCATTTTCATTAGCCAACTGTTTTTCAAAAGAATCAACGACTTTGTTAATACAAACCAACTCGCTGGGTGTAATTCTATCAAAGTGCTTAAATGATACAGTTCTTGACAATTCATCAAAAGTAAATTCACCCTGCAAAAAAAGGCCCAACTTCGAGAAATATTCTGAGACTGACCAATGTGGCAAACAAGAAGCAAAACCAGTTTCCCATGATGCAGGCAAAACATTGCACACTAACAAATATTTCAAAGAATCATCGCTATCCCATTCGGAAAAGTCGTAATCATAATCGATTGCTTCGCATATTTTCTTTGTAAGATATAAAAGGTAGGGAAAAAATGAAAGAGCTTCCACGCCTTCATCCCAAACAAGGCTATCGCCACTAAACTTTAAAGCATTATGGAGAGAACCATCTGAATTGTTTACCCAAGGCAAAGCGACATATCCAACATTTGGATTCCAAGCCAAATATGCAGGAGAAGGCGGCGTAGAACTCGATGGACGACCTAAGTTCAATTCATTTACATAGGTATTATCGAAGTCCTGATTATTATTTATTGATGATTTACCTTCCAGAAATTGTGCTTTTATTTCTTCAGGAGAAACATCAATCAGCGTCAAATTGCCATATTTAACGAATGACTTATCTCGGATTTCACAATTAAATGTACCATTCACCGTGCGAACATCAGGCCGATAAAGATGTCCGAAAATTTGGATATTTCGAGGGCAGTCCTTAATAGGAAAAGATATAGACAACGAATATCCTTCGGCATCGGTAAATGCTCTATTTTCGCTGACATATTGAAAGCTGGAGCCAGCTTTTAATACAGCCAATGTTCCATTAACTATTATTTCCATTATCTTTTGGGCGATTTATTTTTTATTAATTTGTCATATTCCTCTTGTGCTTTTTTTATGCCATAGTCACCTTCGACTGTATTGACTGTTACAAACGGCTGATTTAACCTAACAATCAACATTGCCAAGATTTTTTCAAGCTCTTTATTTGTGTTTCCTTGTGCTGTTTGTGTAGCATGACTGCCGCTGATGGGCGATAGTGTAGGCATTGCAGTATGAACATCAGACATTCTTATCGAGCCGATTGTGTTAGTACGTTGTGCATAATCAAGAGCATTAATCAAAGAGCGTGTCGTCGGGTTTGCTAACAATTTTTGAGACGCCACCCATTCCCCAGCATGCACAATTCCTGCCGGTTCATTGACAGGTCCCGGCTTGGTGAAACCACCTGTCGAATAGCCTTGCGAAGCTGCTGCTTGTTGTTGTTTTCGTAACGCAGCAATTTGCACAGCACCTGTAGCAGTTGCGATACCAGTTAAAACAGGAATCATAACAGGAGCAGCGACGCCAAACTGCATACCTGCGCCAACAGCAGCAATGATATTTTGTGCAGTTTGAGCGATAGCCTGAATGACCTGCATTGAATATTGCTTTTTGCTCGCATCGTTCTTTGCTTTCGTAATTTCTGCTTCCCTTTGTTTTTCAATTTGAGAGATTTTTGCAGAATTACCATTAGCGGCTTCAACCTCTTTATCGTAACGTTCATTAATAGCCGCAGTCTGAATATCGAGTTCCGCCTGAACAAGTTGAGAGTAGGACGAGAATAGGCCTCCAATTGCGCTATTAACGACCGACAATCCCTTTTCAAATGATTTAAAACCGTCCGATTCCATAAAATCGGCAAGTTGTGAAATCCATTCGGGTTTAGCATCCTCGTTTGATTCCTGGTTGTATTTCAAACGCAAAGTTTTTAAAGCTTCTTGATAGGCTTCTTCGATGCGTAGCTTTTCTTCTGCATTATTTTGAGCTGCGGCCAATTGGCTTTGATATACGATATTCAGGTCGTTCAAATCTTGCTGATAAGCTGCATCTTTTTCAGCTTGCGACATCCCGAAGAACTGTTCTTCTATCTTTGCCAGACGGTTTTCATGCTCCTGCTTCTTTCGGAGTTTCTCCGTCAAAAGCTTTTCATCGATTTGAGCCTCGATTTTAGCGCGTTCTTCTGCGTTATACAGATAGGCATCTTTCAGCTGTTCAAGATAGGATATTTCTTCACGGAAAGATGCCTCACGGTAAGATGCATCGGAAATACTGCCATCAGCATATTGCCGCTTCAAAGCTGCCAATCGCAAACGATGTTCTTCCTCGATGTCACCTCTTGCCTTTGCCATGGTGAACTCTGACTGTTCATCAAGATTTTTCTTGTAGAGTTCCGCCAATTGAGCTTCGAGCTTTTTGCGCTCTGCCAATTCAAGGGAATTATTTTCAAGGCGTTTTTCGATGTATTCCGCCTCGATAACCATCAAATTGTTCTGATAGGCTCGATAGTCATGCAAACCAGTAGCATAAGCAATTTTCGCTTCTGCAATTTGTCGTTCATAATCTTTCTTTAAGGCATCGGACTGCGAAGAACCACCACCTGTGTCAGTAGGAGTAATTGTTTGAGAAGGACCATTGACAGAAACCAAAGAATCAACAAATTCGACAGTGCCTTCATTTTGCTTAATATATTCAACCAACTTTGCAACGCTATCTTTCGCATCTTCCCACTCTTTTTTAGCTTTCATAGCAGAAGCTTCGGCCTGTTTTGTATTTTGTGCGATGGAAATTTGAGCAGAAGCATAGGCATTCCCTCCAGTTCCGTAAGGTGCTATACTGACATTATCAGCCGCTTCTGCATTCTTCTTCACAATTTTCTCATAATTGTCATTAGCCTCTGTGTAGCGCATTCCTGCTTCAACTTCCGCTTTGACTAATGCATCATATTTTTCTTTTACCGCTTCCATTCGAGTTTTCTTTTCCAAAGAAACAAGATAGTCATCAAGAGCTTGTTTGTTTTCTTTGTATTTCCCGGATGTAGCATCCAACGAGGCATTATAATTAGGGATAATGGAATTAAGTGCAGAAATAGCCTTGTTTCTTTCTATCAAGGACAATGTCTCATCTTTTGCAATAGAGATGAGAGCTTCAATTTTGTGCGTTTCTTCCTCCTTCGCCTGAGAAACTTTTTTCGTTATATCTGCAATGGCTTTTTCCGCAGCAGAAGTTTCTTCCGTTCTTTTTAAGAATATCAACAGCGCCCCAGCTGCTGCCGTGATGCCAGCGGCAAGTAATCCCCAAGGATTCATCTTTGTCAAAGTATTAAAGACTTTCATGGCAGCATTAGCTTTCAGCAAGTTCCCAGTCAATGCGTAATATGCAGCTCTCGCAAGGAGTGTTGACGCTGTCAACACCTTTTGCGCAGTTTGAGTGATAACCAACCAAGCATAATGAGCCTTAAATGCAATATTACTTGCATTCACAGCTATAGTGTATGCAACAATGGATGCAGTAATAGTGACCAAAGCACCTTTATACTGAACAATGAAATCAATCATCACATTTAGTATTCTCATAAATGCAGAAGTACTGGAAATTGCATACCCCATAATCGGCATCAATTTTTCGCCAAGCAACACAGCCAGTTCGTCAAATTTCTTTTTTGATTTGTCTAATCCAGCCTGCTTTGTATTATTCTGGACGCTAAATTCTTCAGTGGCCGAGGTTGCTTCAGCGAAAGCTGTAGCTGATATCTCCAACTGATTATTTAAGTCACCCACCTTTCCGGCAAGTGTATTGAACGTTTGGATAACGCCTGAATCCTGAACCTTCAAGTTTGCAAGAATCGCGGCAATATCCAGCTTGTCAAGTTGACTAAGATGTTCAACAAACATACGCAAGGCATCGGTGGAGCTTCGCTGAATGGCTGCCGTAAATTCATCGACCGCCAATCCTGCTTTTTGAGCGAAATCGGCAGGGTTGGCCATCATCTTTGATAGCACCGACTGGATTGCGGTCGCCGATTTCTCGACAGAAACACGGTTCGCATCGAGAACCGCACCGAAAGCAAGCATTTCATCAATCGTCATACCGGTCTGCGACGCTATCGCACCCAAACGGCTTGAAAAATCGACAAGGTTAGGAGCAGAAGCCGCACAGTTCTGCGACAAGGTGTTAATGGCAGAACCAACGGCCAACATTGAGCGTTCAGTGCCGAGTTCCTGTTCGACATTAAAAATCCCTGCAAGTTGAGCAATGATTTGAGGAGCATCCTCACCCAGCTCGTCCATAGCTACACTGATAACATCAGCGGCTCGAACGAATCCCATCACGCTTTCCGTAGTGTTCTTTCCAAGACGGCCGGCAGCCTGTGCCATTTGGTTCAGCTGCTCCCGAGAGCTGCGCGTGTCCATTTTCTTAAATTCCTCATTCAAGGCTGCTACCTGTTCGGAAGTCATGCCCGTAAATTTTTTAGTGTCGGCCATAGCAGTATCCATATCAGCGTAGGCCTGCACTGCCTTTTTAGCTGAGAACACAAGCCCCGTCAACGAAGCTACGACGGCGGCAATCGTAACGCCCCAATCATTCAGTTTTCGGTTAATGCGAGAAAACCAGCTCTCATGTTCACGCAACGAGGAATTGACTTTGTCAAGTTCTGCACGCACCTGACGGATTTTATTCGTCTGCGCGTCCCACGCTGACGTTCCTCTCTCCATATTTTTCAATTCCTTGTTCAATTGAGTCAGCGTGCGTTGCAGTTCTTTCGGAGTTGCCCTATTAAGATTTTTCATCACACGCTCGACCTCGGCAGTCGACGACTCCATAAGGCGTATTTCCTTAGTCGTCTGGCGAAGTTCTTTTCGGAATTTTTCCTGATTAACCTTGTCACCTTCGGCTCCAGCTCGAGCAATGGCATTTCTTAAGTCATCCGCACGTTGTCGAAGCTGCGAAAGTTTATTTTCAGCGTCTTTGCCGTTTACATTTACAGTAACCGTTGAATTTGTCTGATAATCGCTCATATTTACCTGTTTTTCAGCCAAATTACAAAAGCCAGTAAGCAAAAAAAAAGACAATACCAGGAGGCTATTTTCAAAAAGCTACGTTTTTCCGCCAAACAGAAGATTAAGCAACTGAAAAGCAGCCAAATAAAGGATAAAAAAGGAAAATATTTCCTTTTTTTGTGCGAAAGCACCCCCCGCCCCGCCTGACTTTCGCGCTCTCAAAAAAAAGGGGAACGAAAGCGGAATATGCCATCGAAGCGGCGATGTTCGGTACTGCACACTCGCAGCGAAGCGAAGAATGTGCGGTACAATCAACCAATGCGTCTCCTATTTGTTGGCAAGTCTGTGCATCGAGGACGTAAGCAAAGCCGCCATGAGGCAGCCCGCTCTGCACACACAGCCAATAGAAAGCGGTACGAGCGATGATGCAGCGGGAAAGTTCGGCACGACAGCAAAGCGGAAGTGTGGAACGACGCGAAGCAAGAGCGAAGGGATGACGTGTAAATCGCGAGTGAAGGATGAACGAGAGGTTTTACTTGTCATCACGGGTACGGCTTTCTATGCCCGGCCGTGCGTAAAGCAGATGGGGCTAACGATTATAAGGCGAAGCCTACGGCCTTAAAATGCACAGGCGGGGGTGCGGGGCGGGGATAAAAAAAGCCCGACTCTCACGAGCCGGGCCGTCTCATTCAAAACTACCATAAAAACAAATTACTTTCCTAATCGTATGGAAACACCAGCCCCGACGTATGGGCCAAAGCGTAGCTGCCCATCATATAACGCTCCTACGCCTGCCTGCAGGGAGAAGGAAAAGCGTGGAGCGGGTAGGGAAATGGTGTTTGTCACGACGGTGCTGCGCTGTGTGATTATCAGGCTATCAAGGTTAGGCAGATAGCCGGACACATAGGCGCGATAAGCACTGTCGATGTATGCCTTTTGTGTGATAGGGACAACAACCGCTGCGCTGTCGACGCGAACAGTGTCATAGCAGGGGATTGTGTCATTCACCGGCAGCCGAACCGTGACATAGCGAATAACTGTGCTGTCGCGAGGTATCGGCTGAAAGAATGGAATCGTGTCAAAGACAGTAAGAGTGTCGGAGTGGGTGCGGACCTCTCCAGATCCGCACCGACCGACACAGATACAACCTAAAACAAAACCCAACAAGAATAAAGATATGAAGTATTGCAGATTCTTCATTTAAGGTATTTGATTATTCCGTCGACGTGAAGGTCGACAATTGCTTGGCGACCTTCCGGCGAAAGAAGGAATTCGACATCCGCTCGGTTGTCCTGAAACAGATTCTCTGTCAGTACAGCCGGGCATTTTGTATTTTTCAAGATGTAGAAGCGGGCTTCTTTGTCGGCATCGCCGTCGGAGAAATCCGTTCGCATCTTGACATTGGGCAAATGCTTTTGCGCGGCTTCATAGAGGCATGATGCCAAGCGGTCCGCGTTAGTGGTGCCGGGCGTGGTGTAAACTTCCCAGCCGCGAGCATCAAGCCATTTGTCGCCGTCACCGGCGGCATTGCAGTGGATTGACACGAGCAGCACTTTGTTTACGCCATATTGCCGGCAGATGTCGTTCACCCGACGGCAACGTCCGTCGAGTGACACATCTTCCTGTTCGGGGACGATCCGCTCGGCATCATATCCGAGGGAAGCCAGTTTTGCACAAACCGCCTGGGAGATTTCGCGAGTATAACGATACTCGAGCAACCGGCCATCTGGCGAGCATTTGCCCGGTGTATCAATACCATGGCCGTTGTCAATAAGGATTTTCATTTTCTACCTCCTTTCTTTCTTTTACATAAAAACAGCCAAAACAACAAGCCAAGAACATAAGCACATGGCACGATTACAATGAAGTAGTATGGCATAAATTTGTATGAAATAAAAAAGCTGAAAACAACGGCTACGACAATAGTCACGATAATGATTTTCTTTTTCATGCTTATTTGTTATTAAGACGGTGATAAAAATCGAGTTTTATTTTCTCATAGACTGCGGAAATATTGGTGTAAGCCCTACCATTGTTAGGGCCTGTTTCATTATAGATTTCCGCTTCTACGGCTTGTGCAACCATTTCAATCCATTGAGGATTGGTATACTCGGACAAATATTTACCCCGGTACTGAAAGCAATCGAAACGGCTATTACGGTCATCGAACAAATTAGTGAGCAACGTGCGTATTTTCGCGGCAGTAGCCCCACGATCGGCAATGTGGTTTTCTTCACGAACTTTTTTGATAATTCGGCAAACTTTCTCTACTGCAAGGTCAAAGTACACTCCACTGATATTTTTGATGCGTAGCTGCGTTTCCGGGATAAGTCCTTCGGCAATGTCAATCATTGCTTCGGTATTTTTCCGTGCTGTTTCGTGTAGAGCGGTGAGCTGCCCAGAAAAATCCGTCATCACTTTCTCGATGAGAGTCCTGAACCAACGAAACATTGCGAACATCATCGAGATGCACAAAATAAGGAAAACAGCGCAGACCATAACCATAAAGCCAAAATCGCTGATTCCTTGGGCGAATTTCAATGTATTTTCAAAAGAATTTTCGAGTAAAATCATTGTTTTTCAATAAGTTTTATTATCTTTGTAAAGGTTGGATGATGCTTTGGCTCCCAACTGTAAGGTCGGATGATGCTTTGGCTCCCGACTGTCTGGCTGGATGATGCTTTGGCTCCCAGCCTTATTTTTTTGTGCAAAAAGTAATGGAATGTAATAGATCTTCTAAATAATCAGCGCCACGAATAAAAACAGGACCATCTGGAGAGTAACAGACATTCGTAAATCTCACTCCTACTGGAACAACATCAGTCATTTTTTCAAGACAGTTATACTTAGATTTACGACGGAAAAAGCATAAACCAAAAGTGAATTTCACCACTGTTGCATTACTTTCACCTTCTGGTGCATCCGGCATTTTAAAAATATATCCATTACCCTTATAACGAATATAATATATCGTCCCGGCAGAGGGGGGAGATAATGTAATAAAGACCGAGGCAAAATCAACTGCTGTAAGTTCAGTAGTGTAAACGTATTCATTAGTATTAACATCAAAATAGGCAAAAGTTAATGTTATCGGCAAATTTCCATTCATTCCATCAGCAGGGTCTGATTTGTAAAAAGCTT
>ERZ791737.992-NODE-992-length-16600-cov-12.746510_pt1 | contig 16600 bp, 9 predicted proteins | sample MGYA00510042_ERZ791737 | MGnify/ENA primary metagenome ERZ791737 (study PRJEB30046, sample SAMN00791965) | human gut metagenome | study: EMG produced TPA metagenomics assembly of the A metagenome-wide association study of gut microbiota in type 2... | reverse complement strand
AGAGAGTTTGGATTACTTTTTCAATTTTCAGGAAAAGATACCTGAGTAGTTACACTCATCCTGCCTTTTGTGAAAAATATGAAATTGAAAATACGACAGACCGCCAGTTGGCTGTTGAATTTCCCACATTCACTTCTTCCTATTACACTGACAAAACGAAGGGAGTGGAAGGTACTTATCGGTTGACAACGACTCTGTCTTCTTCAATGCCGGTATCTACTTTTTATCTGAATCCAGGTTCAAAGGCTTGGTTTCAAGTCGTTTATACCGGATACAAGGAGGCTGACCGTGATTTGAAACTCAATGTAGAACAGGAGCTTGCGGCACGACGTGGTTTCTTGCGACTGTTGAGAAATAATCTGGTGCTCGAAACTCCTAGTAAAGTGTTGAATACGATGTTTTCGTTTGCCAAGATACGCAGCTCTGAGAGTATATTTGACACCAAAGGAGGATATATGCAGAGTCCGGGCGGGGAGGCCTACTATGCGGCTATTTGGGCGAATGATCAGGCTGAATATATAAATCCATTCTTTCCATATTTGGGCTATCAAGCCGGCAATCGTTCGGCGATGGATTCTTTCGGTCTGTTTATGCGTTATATGAATGATGAATATCACCCTCTGCCTTCTTCCATTATTGCGGAAGGTACAGATTGTTTTGGCGTAGCTGGTGACCGTGGAGATGTAGCTATGGTCGCTTATGGCGCATCACGTTATGCTTTGGCCTCCGGCAGTCATTCCGATGCGGAGAAGTTGTGGCCGCTCATTGAATGGTGTTTGGAGTATTGTCACCGAAAGTTGAATGAGAAAGGGGTAGTGGATTCTGATTCCGATGAACTGGAGAACCGTTTCCCGGCAGGAAAGGCGAATTTGTGCACGTCTTCCTTGTACTATGATGCTTTGAATTCGGCAGCCTATCTGGGAAAAGCTTTGAGGAAGGACGGCAAGCTGGTAAAACTTTATCAGAAGAGAGCCGCTGATCTTTATGAGAATATCCATGATTATTTTGCTGCGAATGTGGAAGGATATGACGCTTATCGCTATTATGACGGGAATACGGTATTGCGTTCTTGGATCTGCATTCCGTTGGCAATGGGTATTTATGAACGGGCAAAAGAAACCGTCGATGCTTTGTTTTCAGATAAGCTTTGGATGGAAAATGGCTTACTGACCCAGTCTGGAACTTCTACCTATTGGGATCGTTCTACTCTTTATGCTTTTCGGGGAACTTATGCTTGTGGAGCCAGAGAGATTGCTACTGAATATTTGGAAAAATATTCGGCTACCCGTTTGCTGGGTGATCATGTGCCTTATGCGGTAGAAGCATGGCCGGAAGGAAATCAGCGACATTTGTCGACTGAGAGTGCTCTATATTGTCGTGTGATGACGGAAGGTCTGTTTGGCATACGTCCTATAGCTCTAAATGCTTTCAAATTGACTCCTCAACTTCCGGAAGGTTGGAACGTTATGTCCTTGAGACGTATTTGTGCGTTCGGTGTAACATTTGATATAGAGGTAAGGCGTATCAAGGGCAACGCGTTACGGGTCCTGATAAAAAAGGATAACGGGAGAATGGAAAAGCACAGAATAGAGAACGGTCAATCGATTGATGTTTGTATTAGATAAGGAATAACTTTATTATCAGATGAATGGACAGCTATAGACAGTTGGCACAATGAATATATGTAATCAATGACACAAAAGTTAATATCCTATGTTTCAGCTATTAATAACTGCCGTGACAGCTATTAACACCTGTTCCGACAACCATTAACACCTGTTGTGATAACCATTAATACTTGTTGACCTCAACTATTAACGGTTGTCATAGGGAAGGTGGAAGAATAAGAAAACCACCACTTTTTTAGTCTGACTTCTATTTTATAACGTTCTTATAGTTAGTGGTTTATGCTGTGAGATACTGTGTAAATCACTATATTTTTGCTATCTGCTTTAAGAAGCAGTATGAATGTGGATACTTTTGTTTCACGGTCATTTCAGCAATGACACAGAGAACGAAAACAAAAGTAACCCTAATATTAACTTTAAATTAATGTACATGAAACAGAGTGTGAAAAAGGACATGTAGTAGACGCCACATAGGTCAAATATATGTATTATAGTCTATTTATGATACATTTGGACTATTTCTTTTATTTATTGGTCATTTCTTTTTATATAATTCTATGCAGCTTATTTAAATTTGCATTGCATATCAGATGAATGGTGTGTGGAATTATAATGTTTAAATCTAATATGTTATGAAATTCAGTTTACGTTTTAAATGGTTAATCATGATGGGGGTATTCCCGGCTTTTGTATGGGGGTGCTCCAACAGTGATAAAGAAAAAGACGAGGTGTTGCCTCCGCCTGTGGTTGATAATAAGCCGGAAACCGACCCGGAATCGAAACCCGAAGAGAAAGTCTGGTACTCGAATCCTGTGATTGATTCTGATAACCCGGATCCAACGGTGATAAAAGCGGATGATGGATATTTCTATCTCTATGCCACCGGAGGCAATACATGGATACATAAATCCAAGGATTTAGTGAAATGGGAATTTGTAAGCGGTGCTTACGAAGAAGATAAAAAACCGAATTGGGAATCGGATGCAGGCATCTGGGCTCCGGATATCAATTATATCAATGGAAAATATGTGATGTATTACTCTCTATCAAAATGGGGTGGTACGTCTACTTGTGGGATTGGGGTTTCTGTTTCGGACACTCCGGCAGGACCATTCACAGATCATGGCAAGTTGTTCCGTAGCAATGAAATCGGTGTAACTAACAGTATTGATCCTTTCTATATAGAAGATAATGGGAGAAAGTTTATATTCTGGGGCAGCTGGTATGGCATCTGGGGTGTAGAGTTGAGCGAAGATGGTCTCTCTCTGAAAGGTGGATTAACTGATGCAAAGCAAAACAAATTTAAAATTGCTGCTACATATAATGGAAGTACGGAAGGTTACGAAGGCTCATATATATTAAAGAGAGGCAATTATTATTATCTATTCTGCTCTACGGGTACTTGTTGCGAAGGTGCGAATAGCACGTATCAAACATTGGTTAGTAGATCCGAAAGTCTTTTTGGTCCTTATGTAAACAAAATGGGTGAGAATATAACCGACAATCCATCAATCGGAAAGCCTAAACGACCGGAATCTCTTATATTGAAGAATAGCGCGTTTTTGGGGACAGGACATAATTCTGAAATAGTACAGGATGATAAGGGGCAAGATTGGATAATCTATCATGCTTATCGGACTGTAGACCCGGATAAGGGGCGCGTCGTGTTGCTTGATAGAGTATATTGGGATAGCAAAGATTGGCCGTATTTAATGAAGAACAGCGCGTCTGTGAGAGCGGAAGCTCCTGTGTTTAAGTGAAAAAGAAATCAATTAGGTATATGATATATATTGTTTTTTAACTGATTTAATTTAATGCTTATGAAACATTTATTTTTTGCACTGATGTGCTGTTGTTTGTTGAGCTGTAGCGATAGTGAGAAGAATACGGATCAAGTTGATCCGTCTCAGCCGGTGATTTTCACCGACTTTTCTCCGAAGGAAGGCTCTGTGCGTACGCGACTTTATATTAGCGGGCGCAATTTCGGTAAGGACTTATCGAAAATTCATGTAAACGTGGGTGGAAAAGAGGTTAAAGTTATTGGTTCGAATGGCAATAGCATTTATTGTATGATTCCGTCGCGTGCTTATGATGGAAATGTAACGGTAAAAATTGAAGGAGATAACGGTGAAACCATCACGGATTATACTTTTGAAGATAAATTTACCTATCATGCGAAACAAACTGTAGGAACATTGATTAGAAAGGTCGATGAGAATGGAAATTCCAGTTGGATAGAAGGACCTTTTGAAAATGCAGCCATTACCGCAGCTGATTATCTGTTGATTGACCCGAGAGATGGCAACAAACTATTCGTGGGATCTTGGTATGATGGGATGTATGTGGCGGATATGGAAGCTCGGACTTTCACCAAGCTGTTTGCCAGAATGCACAATGCCATGCATACGTTTACCTTTACGGCAGATGGAGATACGCTGCTCATACCGGACGATAACGGTCAGGGTTCAAATGAAACGCGCCCTGCTGTTTATTACGCATTGCGTTCGGAAGGATTTCGTAAGCAACGTCCTTATTGCTATGGTCGCTGTAGCTACTCTTGCATTTCGCATCCTGACGACCACACCTTGTTTTTTACTAGTTGGGTAAAAGGTGGAATCTGGAAAAAAGACGGGCAATACAATGCGTCAACCGGGAAGTGGGAGTCGAAACTTTGTTTTGAGTTAGGTAATCTTATGCAGTTGGACGGTGCTCATCCGCATCTTATTTTGCATCCGAGCGGTAAGTATATGTACGTCATTTGTGAACAGATGAAAGGTATTGTTCGCTCGAACTACAATCCGGAAACAAAGGAGTTTGGTTCTCCTTATGTTGTGGCAGGGCATTTGTCTAATTATGGCTATGCGGATGGAGTCGGTACAATGGCGCGTTTTGACGGACTTTTCCAAGGAGTGTTTGTGAAAAACAGAGAGTATGAAGAAGCTGGTAAAGAGGATATTTATGACTTTTATGTATCCGAGAAATTTAATCATACTGTCCGTAAGGTTACGCCAGAGGGAGTTGTGACTACCTTTGCCGGTAGAAGCAACAGTACTGTCGATGGGCAAGCTTGGGGGTATATAGATGGAGACCTACGCACTGAAGCTCGTTTCAGACAGCCGATGGGTATTGCTTTTGATGAAGTTTCTGAATCATTCTACGTTGGTGAGGTGGACAATCATAGCATTCGTTATATAACTACTGAATAATACTTAAAAACACTTTATATGAAGAAGTTAATACTATTTCTATTTCTGCTTTCGGTGGGATGGAATATTTCCGGTTATGCCCAGGAAAAAACACAGGTGGAGGTGACGGGTGTCGTTACAGACTCGAATACCAAGGAACCTCTGATTGGTGTCAACATCACGATTAAAGACTTTCCAGGTTTGGGTACAATGACCGACGTAAATGGACGGTTCAGAATGAAAGTTACACCTTATTCTTATCTCATATTCTCGTATATCGGCTATGATAAGCAGGAAGTGCTGTTGAAGGATAATTACAAACTCAATGTGGCGATGAATGAGAGTAAAGAGACCTTGCTCGATCAGGTAGTCATCACTGGCACCGGTGTCCAAAAGAAAATTTCCGTGACGGGTGCTGTAACCACGGTGGATGTGAATGATTTGAGAACTCCTACCACTAGTGTTACCAATGCATTGGCGGGAGTTGTACCCGGAGTGATGGCGAGACAAGTGTCTGGTCAGCCCGGTAACAATTATTCGGAGTTTTGGATTCGCGGTATTTCCACGTTTGGAGCAGGATCCGGTGCTTTAGTGCTGGTCGATGGCTTTGAACGCAATATAAATGAACTGAACATTGAAGATATCGCTACGTTCACTGTGTTGAAAGATGCTTCTGCCACTGCCATCTATGGTTCGCGTGGAGCAAATGGTGTCGTGTTGATTACAACAAAACGTGGTAAAGAAGGTAAGGCTCACATTAATGCGAAGGTAGAGACGACCTATAGCACTCGCACTCAAACGCCTGAATTTGTAGATGGTGTGACGTATGCCCGAATGAGGAATGAAGCATTGTTGACCAGAAATCGTGAAGCAGCATATTCTGCGGACGATCTGTATTTGATTGAGTCGGGTCTTGACCAAGATCTTTTCCCGAATGTGGATTGGATGGGGATGCTGCTTAAAAAAGGTGCACCTACTTATCGGGCTACGATAGATATGAATGGGGGCGGTACTTTGGCTCGTTATTTCCTTTCTGCCAGTTATGTGGACGAAGGTGGCATGTACGAATCGGACAGTGCCATGAAGGAGTTCAATACGAACGCTAATTACCGTCGTTGGAATTATCGCATGAACGTGGATATTGACTTGACGAAATCAACATTGATTAAAGTGGGAGTATCCGGATCTTTAGGAAAACAAAATCAGCCGGGAGGTACCAACGATGAAATTTGGGAGTCTCTGTTGGGATATAATCCTGTCACCGTTCCTGTTAAATATTCTAACGGATATGTAGCTTCACAAGGAGGGGCTGGCAAACAAAATCCATGGGTTTTGATTACTCAACAAGGATTTGAAGAAGTGTGGAACAACAAAATTCAGGCGACAGTGAGCCTGGAACAGAATTTTGATTTTATCACGAAGGGGCTGAAGTTTATAGGTCGGTTCGGATATGATACGGACAATAGAAACAGCAATCGTCGTATGCAATGGCCTGAAGGTTGGAAAGCGGAAAGGCAACGAGGATCGGATGGCGAGTTGCAATTTAAGCGTGTGATAGGAGAACAACTGATGACATCTAGAAGCTCTTCTTCCGGAGAGAGGAAGGAATTCTTGGAGGCTGAATTGCATTATAACCGTACATTTGGTAATCATCAGTTGGGCGGTGTGTTGAAGTATACGCAGGATCAATTTACGAATACCTCCGAAAATGCCGGCAATGATTATATCCAGACTATCGATAGCCGGCATCAAGGTGTTGCGGGAAGACTCACATACGGATGGAAATATCGGTATTTCCTGGATTTCAATTTCGGTTATAACGGTTCGGAGAATTTTGCGCCCGGACATCAGTTTGGTTTTTTCCCGGCTTTTTCTGCTGCGTGGAATATTGCGGAAGAGCCTGTCGTGAAGAAGAAACTCCCATGGATTGGTATGTTTAAAGTGCGTTACTCTTATGGTAAAGTGGGTACTGATAATACAGGTACCAGTGGTGCAAAGGTTCGCTTCCCTTACCATTCTTCATTCAAGACTGAAGATTTGTATGGCTATCATTTTGGTGACATAGGATCCAGTCTCTACTACTATCCTGGATTGACTTATGCCACGGTATCTTCTAATGACGTGACATGGGAAGTGGCGAAAAAACATGATGTTGGTATTGATTTCAGCCTGTTTGACGACAAGTTGAGCGGTACAGTTGACTATTTTCACGAGCAACGCGATGGAATTTATATGAATCGCAGTTTCTTGCCTCCCAGTCTGGGTCTGAACACGCTGAATTCCACTCCGGCAGCTAATACAGGTTCGGTGCTTTCTAAGGGATTTGACGGAAATATAGCCTTTAAGCAAAAAGTGAATAATGTAGATTTAACCGTGCGTGGAAACATTACGTATAGCAAAAATGAAATTCTTGAATATGATGAAGAATACAGTCACTACGGATATAAGAGACGGGCAGGATTTCGTGTTGACCAGGCGCGTGGATTGATAGCCGAGGGTTTGTTCCAAGATTATGACGAAATACGGAGAAGTCCGTTGCAAACATTTGGAGAAGTGGCTCCCGGAGACATCAAATACAAGGATGTGAACGGAGACGGTATCATTAGTGACCTTGACGAAGTGCCTATAGGTGCCACCACCCGACCAAACTTGATTTACGGATTTGGACTCTCCGTTTTGTGGAAAGACTTAGACTTTAATGTTCACTTCCAGGGGGCGGGTAAATCTTCATTCTTTATCGATGGCTACACCGTATATCCGTTCAGCCAGGAAGATTGGGGAAATATTCTGACTGATGTGGAAGGTAAATACTGGTCGCTGGGTGTGAACGAGAATCCGAATGCGGAATATCCTCGTTTGAGTTATGGGGGAAATCCAAACAACTACCGTGCCTCTACCTATTGGTTGCGTGACGGATCTTATATGAGGCTGAAAACGCTGGAGGTTGGCTATACGATTCCTAAAAAAATAGTAAGCAAACTTCATCTGCAAAAGATACGCCTTTACTTCCTGGGTACCAATCTTTTGACATTCTCAAATTTCAAATTATGGGATCCGGAGCTGGGTAGTTCCAACGGACAGGCTTATCCGTTATCCAAGTCATACACATTAGGATTGACTGTAAACTTATAATGAAAGAAATATTATGAAGACAAGGAAATATATTTTATTGGGAGTGGTGATGGCAGGCTTGGGCTTGGGCGTTACTTCCTGTTCAGATTATCTAGACGTACAACGCTACTTCAAAGGGCAGCAGACGGAAGACCGCATTTTTGAGGATAAAGATTACACTTTGCAATGGTTATCTTATTGTTACAACGCTTTGCAGGGTGATAATTTGGAAATTGCGCACAGTGATGTGTCGCCCACCAATTTCTCTGATGACATGGTGTTCAACGAAGGTGATAACGGAGGACGCTACCGGGCATTTAAATTGGGTGAATATGGTCACGGCTATGCTTATAGCGATTATTATATGAATTCCTGGCCTAAGTCTTACAATGGTATCCGGCAAGCATCCATTCTGATTCAAAATGTGGACAAGAATCTGGATTTGACACAGGAGGAAATTACCGACGTGAAAGGGCAGGCTCGTTTTGTACGTGCATATTTATATTGGTTACTGTTGCGCAAGTACGGTCCGGTGCCTATTATGCCTGATATGGGCGCAGATTATTCGGGGACGTATGATGAACTGTCTTTCCCTCGTAATACGTATGATGAGTGTGCCGAATACATTGCCAGTGAAATGTTGCAGGCTGCCAAAGAGCTGAAGGAGAAGAGAGACAATGTGAATGTTGCCCGTGCCACGAAAGGTGCTGCGCTGGCGGTACGTGCCAAAGCATACCTTTATGCGGCTAGTCCGTTGGCGAATGGAAATACGGAAATGGCGGATTTTACAGATAAAACCGGACGTGTCCTGATTTCGCAAGAGTACAACGAAGAAAAGTGGGCAAAGGCTGCCGCAGCAGCTCGCGACCTTATCGAGTTGGCTGAGAATCGTAACTTGTATCGTCTTTATACAGCTCTCTTCCGTGACCGGACAACGGATGAAGCCTACCCAAATACCATAACCCCACCCGAACACCCTGTTTTCTCTCATCAGGATTTTCCTAATGGTTGGCAGGACATTGACCCGTTTGAGTCTTATCGCTCGTTGTTCAATGGCGATTTATATGCCACAGAGAATCCAGAGCTTGTTTTTACTCGCGGAGGCAATGCCGACAAAGAAGCTACCTCTGACGAAAATATTGGAGTTAAGGAACTGGTAAAACACCAATTGCCAGGCACGTTGGGTGGATGGAACATTCATGGTGTGACCCAGAAGCAGTGTGACACATACGCAATGGCGGATGGAACGCCGTTCGACAGAGCTGCTTGTCCTAAGAAACTGACAGCGGATAACAATAGGGGGGAACATCCTTACGATCATTTGCGCAACAACGTGTTCTTTGAATATGCCAATCGTGAACCTCGTTTTTATGCTTCAATAGCGTTCAGCGGTAGCGTCTGGTATTGCTTGAGTGCTGAAAGAGATGAATATAAGTATCAACAGATATTCTATTATAGAGGAGCGAGCAACGGACGTGTAAACGCTAATGAGCGTTGGGTGCCTACCGGCATCGGTGTGATGAAATTTGTTCATCCGGAGGATTGCGCTGCCAATAATGGCAAAATTCTAGATAAGGTTGATACGGCAATTCGTTATGCGGATATTTTGCTGATGTACGCTGAAGCATTGAATGAGCTGAGCGGTACGTATCAGATTGAGTCATGGGATGGAAGCACTTCTTACACCATTAGCCGTGATATTAACCAAATGCGCCGTGGAATGAAACCAGTGCGTATGCGTGCCGGTGTTCCTGACTTTGAGGATGCGGTGTACAATGCACCGGATGAATTCCGCAAGCAATTGAAGCACGAACGGCAGGTTGAATTTTTTGCAGAAAATCAACGGTTTTGGGACTTGCGTCGATGGAAGGATGCGCCGAAAGAGGAAGGTGAACAGATATTCGGTTGCAACACGCTGATGAATGCGGATCATTACCTTGATTTCTATACACCTGTGAGAGTACCTTACTTGCAGACTGCTTTCTCTCGCAAGCAATATTTTTGGCCAATCACTTATCAAGAGTTGAAACGTAACAAGAATATGACCCAAGCTCCGGGATGGGAAGATTACGACTAATTATATAACAAATGAATGTCATGAAAAAAATATATATAGGAATGTTGCTGGTATGTTCGGTTTTCAGTGCCTGCAATGATGAATGGAAAGATGAATTGTACGAACAGATGGTCTCTTTCAGGGCTCCGGTGGATGGAACGGGAGTGTCGAACATCTATTTGCGTTATAAAGAGGATGGGAAAACTTCTTATGAACTACCCGTGATTGTGAGCGGTTCGACAGATAATGCCCGCGATCTCGATGTGAAGATAGGTGTAGACAATGATACGCTTCATACGCTTAATGTAGGGAAGTATCTCGGTCGTACGGATTTGTATTATAAACAACTAGATCAAAAACACTATTCGTTTCCGTCAGAGATATGTAGCATCCCCGCAGGAACAAATGTGAAGTCTTATATCATCAATTTTGATTTCTCTGATTTGAACCTAGTGGATAAATGGGTGCTTCCGTTGTCTATTGAACGGACAGACAGCTATTCTCCCAACATGCGTAAAGGATGGTGTAAGGCTTTGCTAAGAATCAATCTGTTTAATGATTACTCTGGTTCGTACTCTGCTACCAACATGAATATCTATATAGACGGCCAAAACAATGACCCTGCCATTATTAATACCCGTACAGTGTCGGTGGTAGATGAGAACAGTGTATTCTTCTATGCGGGAACCGTGTGGGAGGAAGACGAGAATCGTGCCAAGTATAAGATTATCGCAACGTTCGATCCGGGTATGGAAGATGATAAAGGGATGATTTCCGGTGGGTTGACTTTACGTGCGGGAGAGGAGTCAGAAGGTTTGGACTTACAAGCTGTCGGTGCCAGCACATACGAAATAAGTACGGATATGGATAAAGTCACACCATACTTGAAACATTACTATGTGACAATGAATATGGAATATAAGTACACAGATAGAACTAATCCTTCAAGTCCAATTATATATCATGCCAAGGGAAAGTTGGTAATGGAACGTAAGATTAATACTTTGATACCTGATCAGGATCAGGCTATTCAGTGGTAAAAATGGATATTGAGGGGCAATAGAAAGTTGATGGAATTTCAAATCATAGCAGATGGTAATGATTCACGTATTAGTGTGTCTATTACTGTAGAGGCAGAGATGCTTTGACATTCTATCAACTTTAATATGAATCATTCAAAACTCAAGTAAATGAAGAAACTTTATTTGTTATTTTTAGCAGCTATCTTTTCAGTGTCCTTGGTGGCACAAGTAAAATTAGCGAATGTTGCCTACGAAGATGGAAATGTGCGTTTTACGGTCATCTCCGACGGAGCGATTCGTATGGAATTTGCTCCTGATGGCAAGTTTGTCAACCAACATTCGTTCTTGGCTATAGATCGCGACTATCCCGAGGTGAAATACAAACTGAAGAAAGGCTCGTGGATTGAACTCTCTACGGCTAAGATGAAGCTTCGCTACAAGAAAAACAGCGGTGCTTTCACTGCCGAAAATCTACAGATTACATCGATGAAAGGGCTGATGCCTACTTTCATTTGGAAGCCGGGCATGAAACAACAGTACAATTTGAAGGGTACGACCCGCACGCTCGACGGATGGGACGGTGATAAGTGTTGGGGAAAACCGGCAGAACTGGAAGACGGGCTTCTTGCCAAAGACGGATGGACGTGTTTGGACGACTCCAATAATTTTCTGTTTGACGGTGATACGGAGAACTGGGACTGGGTGAAAACACGTGAACAGGCAGAGGGTGCTCAAGACTGGTATTTCATGGCGTATGGACACGATTACAAAGCTGCGTTGAAAGATTACACGCTTTTTGCCGGACGCATACCTCTTCCTCCTCGTTATGCTTTCGGATACTGGTGGAGTCGCTACTGGATGTATAGCGATCACGAGTTGCGCGACTTGTGCAAGAACTTTGCCAACTATAACATTCCATTGGATGTACTTGTGATAGATATGGACTGGCACTATACCGATAACGGACGTGGCAGCTGGACGGGATGGACTTGGAACAAAGAACTGTTCCCCGATTATCGCACGCTCCTCAAAGACTTGAAGGCCGACAACGGATTGCGTGTCACTCTCAATCTTCATCCTGCGGAAGGTGTTCGCAGCTACGAAGAACAATACGCGGCTGTGGCTCGTGACAATGGAGTGAATCCTGCTACGAAGCAAGAAGTTCCTTGGGTCTCTTCCAAAAAGAGCTTCATCAACAGTATGTTTAAGAATGTGCTGATGCCGATGAATCATGCCGGAGTAGACTTCTGGTGGTTGGATTGGCAACAAGAACCATTAGACAAAGAGGTGAAGAACTTGAGCAATACATGGTGGCTGAACTATATCTTCTTCTCGCAGATGGAGCGCGAACGCCAGACACGTCCATTGATTTATCACCGTTGGGGAGGGCTTGGGAATCATCGTTATCAGGTGGGCTTCTCGGGGGATACCTTTATCTCGTGGGCGAGCCTAGACTACCAAACCTACTTCAACTCCACTGCCAGCAATGTGCTTTATGGCTATTGGAGTCACGACATCGGTGGCCATCAAGGTACTGACCATATTGCCCCCGAATTGTATGTCCGTTGGATGCAGTTTGGGGCATTGAGTCCTATCTTACGTTCACATAGTACCAAGATTGCCGGTCTGACCAAGGAGCCATGGGTATTCAGCAATGAAGTGTCAGACATCTTGCGCGCTATCATCCGTCAGCGTTACAATATGGTTCCTTACATCTACACCATGGCTCGTGAAGCTTATGAGACAGGCTTGTCGCTCTGTCGTCCCATGTATTATGATTATCCGGACACGCAAGAGGCATACGACTATCGCAACCAATATATGTTTGGCGACAATGTGATGGTAGCCCCCGCTACTTCTCCGATGAGAGATGGTTATACAGAAGTGAAAGTGTGGCTGCCGGAAGGTGATTGGTACGAATTTGCTTCCGGAAAAACTTTGCGTGGTGGACAAGTGGTGACTCGCTATTTCGCTCTCGACGAATATCCGATGTACTTCAAGGCGGGTTCGGTGTTGCCGATGTACAACGAAAAGGTAATGAATCTGAACGGTAAAGATGAAACAATCGTATTGAATATTACTCCGGGAAAAGGATCCTCAGATTTTGAATTGTATGAAGACAATGGTGATGACAAGGATTATGAGAAAGAGTTTGCAACGACTGCCATCCATTCGGAGAAGACGGACTCCAAGCTGACAGTAACGATTAGCCCGCGCAAAGGTTCTTATAGGGAGATGCCTGCCCAACGTTCATATCAAGTGAAAGTTCTTGCCTCGGCTATGCCTCAAAGCGTGACGGTGGATGGACAGAAACAAGCGTTTACTTATCTGCACGAGGAATTTGCACTATTGGTTGATGTTCCGCAGAAAGATTGCAGCAGGGAGAAAGTAATTACTATTGAGTATCCCGCTACTGAAGTGAATATGGATGGTTTATTTGGCACTTCCAAACGCATAGCCAAGGCGATGGAGAAACTGAAATACCGCAATGCTTACATTGTATTTCAACCGGAATTTTGTAAGTTGGGTAGCATTCAAGAGGCTACACACTACACTCCTGAAAAGCTGGATGAATTGTCCGCTGAGTTCTGGAAGGGCTACAACGACCTGCCTACGTTGCTGAAAGATGTTCAGAAACTGAATGAAGACGAAGTGAGATGGTTCTTGCAGTTGATAAAGTATAAGTAAATAAGCCCCGAGACAAGTGCTTGTTCAGCCAGAGGATAGCTGACGCTAATCCCCGAAGTTCACAAGTGCTAATCCTAAGCATGAAATTGGGTGTGTTCAGATCACGATTATTGTTGGGCACGGGTTACAATGGATTTTACGGTTTCTAGCTAATCAAAGCAGCCGTGTTTTCCGTGTAATCCGTGCCTAAAAGATTATCCTGCCCAGTTCTCTCTGTCGAGATTCCGATAACTGATGGCTTCTGCCAGGTGGCTGGGAAGTATTTGCTCTGTTTCTTCCAAATCGGCAATGGTGCGGGCTACTTTTAAAATCCGGTCATAGGCACGGGCGGATAAATTGAGCCGTTCCATGGCGTTTTTTAGCAATGCGAGTCCTTTCTCATTCGGTTGAGCATACATTGCAAGCAGTTTGCTGTTCATTTGTGCATTGCAATAAATTCCGGTATATTCGGTGTATCGTTTTTCTTGCATTTGACGGGCCTTTATCACTCGTTGCCTGATGATATTGCTCGATTCTCCCTGTCTTTGATCGGAAATCTTATCAAAGGGTACAGGAACGATCTCTATTTGAATGTCTATACGGTCTAATAACGGACCGGATATCTTATTCAGGTATTTTTGTACTTGTCCGGGACTGCATACGCATGCTTTTGTCGGATGATTGTAATATCCACATGGGCATGGGTTCATAGATGCGACAAGCATCAGGTTAGCCGGATAACTAATGGTGCTTTTGATACGGGAAATGGTGATGTGTCGATCTTCCAGCGGTTGGCGCAATACTTCCAACACGCCCCTGTTAAACTCTGGTAGTTCGTCCAGAAATAAAACCCCATTATGTGCCAGACTGATTTCTCCCGGCTGCGGGAAACTTCCGCCACCAACCATTGCTACTTGCGAAATCGTATGGTGTGGATCGCGGAACGGGCGTTGGGTAATCAATGAGGACCCGCGTTGCAGTTTTCCGGCAACCGAGTGTATCTTGGTCGTTTCCAGACTTTCCCCTAATGAAAGAGGGGGAAGAATGGACGGGAGTCGTTTAGCCATCATTGATTTGCCGCTGCCTGGAGCACCTATCATGATTAAATTGTGTCCTCCGGCTGCCGCAACTTCTAGTGCCCTTTTTACATTCTCTTGCCCTTTAACGTCTGCAAAATCCAGGTCACAGTTGGTCTGCTGTTGATAGAATTCTTCCCGTGTATTGACAACAGTCGGCTCTAATTCGCGTTCATTATTGAAGAACTCGACGACCTCCTTGATATTACTGACTCCATATACTTTTAATTGATTGACAACAGCAGCTTCCCGTGCGTTTTGTTGGGGAATGATTAGTCCTTCGAAACCATCCTCGCGAGCTTTGATAGCAATGGGAAGCGCACCTTTGATAGGTTGGATACTTCCGTCCAGACTTAGTTCACCCATTAGCAAATAGCGGGAAAACTTCTCGGAAGAGATTGTTTCGTTAGCTCCTAATAATCCGATGGCAAGAGGCAAGTCATAAGCTGAACCCTCTTTTCGAATGTCAGCAGGTGCCATGTTGACTACTATATTGCTGGTGGGCATTTTATAACCATTCACCAGTAATGCGGAGATAATGCGTTGATGGCTTTCTTTGACCGCAGAATCCGGAAGGCCGACGAGATAGAACATACAGCCGCGCGAGCTGTTGACTTCGATTGTGATGAGTGTTGCATCAATCCCTTGAACAGCCGCTCCGAATACTTTAATTAACATGTTTGATTACTGGCTATTTTTTCTTTTTATTGTCTTGTTTTTCCTTTTCTTCAGCAGCTGTGACTGCTTCTTCAATCTTTTTTTTCAACTGTTCTCCTTTGAGGTTTTTCGCTAGAATCTTACCGTCTGCCGACAGAAGAATGTTGCTGGGAACTTCTTTGATGGCATATTGTTTGGCAACTTCGGAATTTAGCCCGCCAAAATCACAGACTTGCTCCCAATTGAGCGTATCGCGTTTAATAGCATCCTGCCATTCCTTCTTGTCCATATCAAAGGAGACCCCGAGCATAGCGATGTGTTTGTTCTTTTTGTACTTTTGATAAAGTTCTTTTAACTCGCTATTGCTTTGATGATTGGAGATACTATCTGTCCATGAGGCCCAAAAGTTGATTAACAGATTCTTCTTTTTGAGATCTTCGGATGAACGGGTAATTTTCTCTCCTTTTATATTAGGAAGGCTGAAAAACGGAGCATATTTGCCTATCTCTGTCTTTTCGGACAAGGAAATGGCTTCATTCAGTTGCTCGATGTATAGCTTGTCTTGCAGTATTCCTGTCATGACTTCAATTAATTTCTTTATCTTGTTGAAATCAGGAGAGTCTTTCTGCACAAAGTATTTATCCAACAGGTAAAGACTGACAAAAGAAGAATGATGTGCCGTGATGAATTCTTCTGCCTTTTGCTCTAAATCTTTTTCGGAAGGGTTGTTTAAACTACCCAGTTCTTTCTGAAAGGCTGTGAACTCTTCATTATATTTATTCCCGTTGATGTCCAGAAATTCGAGGTGGTCTATATTTCCTTTTATCTTGATTTGGTTTCCTTTATCGAGGAAGATTGGATATTCTATCTGGTTATCAATCAGCAGATAGGCCGAAGTTATGGTGTCTATGGAGGTGGTGTAAGAGAATTTGTCTCCGTTCGCGAAAATAGTATCTATCCGATCAAAGGATTCGTCCATTCCGTACAGGTAGAGCGTATCTGTACCCAGTCCCTTGATTTCCCCGGTTATGCTTGTTTTCTTAGAAGATTTGCCACAACCGCACAGACAGATGATTATAAGGATTAAAATGCTGCTCTTTTTCATTGCTTTGAATTCTTTTCTGCGAAAGTACGGTTTTTACGGATAAAAAAAAAGAATTGCCCGTCATTTATAATGACAGGCAATTCTTAATATTTA